>MDTB01119453.1_pt1 | contig 15941 bp, 14 predicted proteins | sample 811161 | NCBI WGS metagenome assembly MDTB01 (sample SAMN05326650, study PRJNA326480) | marine metagenome | isolation source: seawater | place: Mediterranean Sea | collected 2009 | reverse complement strand
TCTAAATTAATAGGTTTATCAAAACCGTAACCTTTATAAGTCATCTGATTTGGTGAAACTCCATAATTTAATAATGCATTATAAACTGATTTAGCTCTTTTATCGGATAATTGATAATTATATTTTTTAGAACCAATATTATCAGTATGACCACCTATTTCAACAACCAATGATGAATTCAAAATTAAATAATCAGCGAATTTTTGAATTTCTAATAATGAATTTTTAGCAAGAGAAAAATCATCAAAATCATAATAAATATTATTCAAATTAATTATGTTACCTAAATTCAATCTATTAAGAAGAATTGTTAGTGATTTTAAAGTTTCATTTTGTTTTAGTTCATAATTGGAGGAAAAAAAATCATGAAACTTGGAAAACACGGTAATTGAAAACTTTGAATTGGGAGGAATAGAGAAAGAAAATTGACCTAAATTATCTGAATTTAGATGATACTCCCAATCGTCATCAAGACCAATAATTGAAATTTTACATGAAACCCCTTTCCTATTAATCGAGTCAAGTAACAAACCATTAACTACTGCAACAGTACTAGACTGAATATTTTTAGGTAAATTAAATTCATAAATATCTAGGTTTCCTTTAGAATTAGAATTAAAATATGCTTTTTCTCCATCTGGTGAAACAATAAGACCAGATTCATCATAATGTGTATTTATAGGAAAACCTAAATTAATAATAGAATCAAAGTTAAATTGACTATTCATCCTGGCAAGAAAAAGATCAAAGCCTCCAAAACCTGGTTTTCCTTTAGATGAAAAATAAAAGGAACTATTATCATAGTGCAAAAAAGGAGTATACTCATCACCTGATGAATTAATCTTAGGACCTAAATTAAAAGGTTCGGACCAAGAATTATTTATTTTTCTTGAAGCCCATATATCTGAACCACCATAACCACCATGCCGATTACTAGAAAAAAACAAAAGTTTACCATCAGCAGAGACGGATGGTTGAGAGTCCCAATATTTACTATTTATTTTAGACCCAATATTTATAGACTTGGACCAAGTTGTTTCATTAATTAATGTTGATATATATATATCACATCCACCATATCCATCTGGTCTGTTACAAGATGTAAAATATAAATCTTTACCATCTAAACTAACAGACAATGAACCTTCACGATATTCACTATTTATATTTGGACCAAGCTTAATTGGTTGAGTCCATACATCATCAATATTTCTAGATATATAAAAATTTTCATCCTTCAATTCACTTTTTAAATCTCTCTGTGTATAAATTAAAACGTTTGAATTAATAGGCATGGAAGGAAAATATTCATCATATATTGTGTTAATATTTAAAAATACAGGCTTGAAGTTAACGGAGTCTTTTAAATTTAAGACAGCAAAATTATTCTTAACAATTAATTCTTTTAACTGTGGGGATCTCTCAATATCGACATTGAAATTAGGATTCGAAATTATTTCTTCAAAAAGATGATAATGACCTTTTTGATATAAAATTTTTAAAAAATTTGATACTGAAAAAAATGAAGTATTTAATAATTGATTATTCTCATAAGCTTTTAAATAGAAAATATATGCATTATCAAAATCCTTAATTGCATAATATGTATCCGCGAGAGAATTTAAAAACTTTGATTCATTGCACATAGTATTGAGCTTAAAAATCAATTTACTCACTTTTTCAATATCTCCAACTAATATATGCTTATCAACCTTCTTAAGATGTTTACTCGCTTTCTTACAGTTGTCATTTGAATTTGTATTAACTAAAAAAAAAATTAAAAGCATTAATAAATTCATTGTATATGTAGGTATTTATGCATTTGTAGCGAAAGTTTCCATCTAGGATTTGAATTAATAAAGTCAATAATTTTTGGTTTCATAATTTTCAACTTACTCCACTCAGGCTGCAGATATAACAAACAAGAATCTGAAACTTTTTTTTCTTGGTCTAAAGCCCATTTAAAATCATTATGATTATAAATAACTATCTTTAATTCAGAAGCAAATTCATAAATCTCATTTAAGGGGGGTTTAATCTTTTTTGGAGATAACGTAACCCAATCCCATTTTGCACTAAGAGGATAAGCACCTGATGTCTCTAAATGAACTTTATAGCCAGCATTTGAAATTTGATTAACTACGTTAGTTAAGTCATGCATTAAAGGCTCACCTCCCGTAAATATGACTATTTTAGAATTACTTTTATTTAACTCATCTAATAACTCATCTGATGTTTTAACGACTCCTGCATCAAGACTCCAAGAATTTGGCTCATCACACCAATGACAACCAATATCACAACCTTGAGTTCTAATAAAAAATGCAGACTGTCCAGCATACCAGCCTTCACCTTGAATCGATAAAAATGTTTCTTTTATAGGAATCATATAACAAAATAATTATTAAAAATAAATAAAATGTAAATTAGTAATAATGAAAATGCAAAAAATAATTATTAGCGGTCCTCCTGGCAGCGGCAAAACAACTATTATCAATAAATTAAAAGATTTAGGACATAAATGTTTTTCTGAAGTAACACCACCAAAATTAGATTTAAGTAAATCACAAAACAAATTAAAATTAAGTAAGTATATTTTCAAGCACAGAATTCTTCAATATCAAACTACTAATTTAAAAATAGCTTTCTATGACCGAAGTCTTATAGACGTAGTCGCATATATGAAATATTGGAAAATGAAGTATCCTACTCAATGGGATGAGGATATAAATGATTTAAAATACTTTAATAAAGTGTTCTATACACCAAGTTGGGAAGAAATTTATATTCAATCTGAAATAAGACATGAAAAATTTACAGAAGCAACAAAAATAGATGTTTTTTTAAGAGAATCATATCTTAATTTCAACTACAAAATTATTGAAGTACCAATGAGGGATATTAATGAAAGAGTTAAATTTATTATTAATAACATATGAGAAAGAAAATAATATTTTGTGGAACTCCATATTTTGCAAAAAGCACACTAGATACTCTTTTTAAGCTTCAAGAAGAACTTAATTATGATTTAGTAGGTGTTGTTACAATAAAAGATAAAATTTCTGGTAGAGGGCAAAAAAAACAAGAGTCGACAATTAAAAAGACTGCTAAAATATTAAACTTAAAAATTTTTACGCCTGATAATCTTGAAGATTTAAATTTTATTAAAAAAATAAAAAAACTAAATCCAGATTTAATTATTGTAGTAGCTTTCAAAAAATTACCAAAAATATTTTTTTCAATACCTAAATTAGGCACAATTAATTTACATGCCTCATTATTACCAAAATATAGAGGGGCTGCGCCAATAAACTGGGCACTTATAAACGGTGAGAAAAAAACTGGATTAACTACATTTTTTATAAACGAAAAAATAGATACAGGTGATGTAATATTACAATCAGAAATAAAAATTCTGAAAAATTGGCATGCAAATGACCTTCATGATAAACTAATGGTTCAAAGTGAGGGAATAATAAAAGAAACATTAAAAATAATATTTTTTGGCAATTATAAATTAAAAAAACAAAACTTAAAATCTAGATATAAAGGAGCACGAAAAATACTGAAATCTGATTATCAATTTCCCAAAGAATTATGGAAACAAAAATCATTACAAGATTTATTTAACTTCATAAGAGGAATGTCACCGCCTGGAATAAGAACAAATATTAGACTACATAGAGATCAGCCAGTTGATAAAAAAATTATTATTACTAGAGTGTGTGATTTTAAAAAACATAAAAACAAAACACAAATAAAAGATATTTCAATTCAATATTCAAAAGAAAATAGACTAACAATATCAAACAATATAGAGTCGTTTATTATTGAAAAATTGAAAATTGAAAATAAAAAGGAAATGACAGATAAAGAATTTTATAATGGATATATAAAAAACAAAAACCAAAACTACAAAATATCAATTATCATATAATTAATTCAAGGACTCAGTCTATTTATTTTCCATACAGATTTTTTTTTCTCGTACAAAAATCTGTCATGCATTCTATTTACACCGCCCTGCCAAAATTCAACTGAAGAAGGTTTAATATGAAAACCACCCCAAAATTCAGGTCTAGGGATAGTTTTATTTAAAAATTTTTTTTCAAAAATATTATAACGACTTATCATTTTTTTACGACTTAAAAGCTGACTACTTTGATTTGATGCCCAGGCAGAAATTTGTGATTTTCTTGGTCTTTTTTTAAAGTATAAATCAGATTTTCTTGCTAAAAGTTTTTCTGCAAATCCATTAACTGTAACTTGTCTCTGAAAATCAGGCCAAAAAAAACAAAGAGATACATTATTATTATCAATAATCTGACGAGCCTTTAAACTATTGTAATTAGTGTAAAATACAAATCCGGTTTTATCAAAGTCCTTTAATAAAACGACTCGGCTTCTAACTCCATTAACTTTATTATAGGTTGATAAAGTAACTGCATTAAAATCACCGTTTTGAGACAATTGGCTAAACCATATATCAAACTGAATCATTGGATGAGGATTCAGTTTGTCAAAATCTAAATTATCCAAATCATAGTTAATTCTAATATTTTCAATTTTTTTCATAAGAATAATATTCGACTTTAAAATTAGTATAAAATATTTTATATATTAACATTATGAAAAATGAAATAACAACAGGAACTATTTTAATATCTAAACCATTTATGGAAGATAAAAGGTTTGAAAAAACTGTAATTCTTATTACTGAGCACAATGAAAACGGATCAATAGGTTTTATTTTAAATAAAAATAACCCTGTTGATATATTAGAATTTATCCCTTCCCTACACAAACAATCTATAACTATTAAGGAAGGTGGACCTGTTGACAAAAACAACCTATTCTTTATCCACAAACATCCTGACTTAATAAATAACTGTTTTAAAATAAAGGACGGTTATTTTTGGGGAGGAGATATTAATGACTTAGTTCAGGGAATGAATAGAGATGAAATTAAAACACATGAAATTTTATTTTTCACAGGATATGCCGGATGGGAAAAAAACCAATTGTTACAAGAGATAAATGAAGGTTCTTGGATTATTCAAAATACACATCTTGAAATGCTTGAAGAACCTATCAACTGGTCAAGGTTATTAATTGAAATAAACGAAGAATTTGAAGTGTGGACAACTGCCCCCTCTGATTTCCGCTTAAATTAAAAATTTCTGATTTAAGTCATTTATTATATTTGAAGAGATATTTTTATCATATACTTTATTTCCTAAACGATATACCCAACATAAACCGATTATGACATTTGAAATAAAAACTTCTTTTGCATTCATTAAGTCAGAAAAAGAAATACTTTGTTCTGAAATTTGATACTTTTTATCACTCAATAACACACTACGTAAAACTCCATTAATACAACCATCCTCTAACGGAGGGGTAATTATATTATCTAAATTATCAACAATAAAAATATTACCTTTGGAAGATTCAACAATATTATTATTACAATTAATTAATAATATATCATCATAGTTATTTTCACGAGCATAAATTGAAGACATTACATTAATTAAACGATTATTGCTCTTAATATTTGACAATGGTCCTTTAGGGATATAATTTTCTTTATAGAGGGAAATATTTAAACCTTTATTATCTAACTGATATAAACTCGCATTTAATAAATGTGATTCTATAATATAACTTGTATTATTTTCATCTGGACAATAATAACCAGAGCTATTTCTGAAAAAGGTAATTTTAACTCTTGCAGAATTAGAATTTAAATTATTCTCTTTTAAAAGACTTTCAATAAGTTCTTTAAAGGTTTCAATATTAAAATTACTTGGTTGTTTCATTTTAGTAATTAAAAAAGAACTAGCTATGCGAAAATAATGATCTTCCCAAAATAAAGGTAGCCCCATATAACATTTGACTGTTTCAAAAAATGAGTCACCATATTTTAACCCCCTGTTTTCTAATGAGACATTTAAGTCATTTTTATTAATCAATTGACTATTGTGATAAATTTTATCCATTTCTTATCATTTTTATATGTGGAATCTCATCTTCTAAAAATTCTTCTCCGATAGTCATGAAACCGAAAAACTCATAGAATTTAACTAAATAAACTTGAGCAGACATAACTAGAGTTTCATTATGATCAAATAAAGCAATTCCTTTTGTTAAAAGCTCTTTTCCAACACCTAGTCCTCTTAAATCTTTTCTTACTAATATCCGTCCAAATGAAATATTTGGATATAAAGTGCCAGCTGGAACAATTCGCATATAAGCAACTAGCTCAAATTCTTTATATGCCATTAGGTGAATAGAATTTAAATCATAATTATCTGCATCTAAATAATTACAATTTTGTTCGACAATAAAAACTTCTTGTCTTAATTTTAATAAATCATATAATTCATCTTTGGATAAATCATGATATTCCTTATGTATCCATTTAATCATAAATTAAACTCTTTTAACTTATTAAGGATTAAATTGTGACATTTATGATTCAAATCAAATGCATCGTGAAATGATCTTGAATCAATAGGTTCAAAAATATGAACAAATACATTTCCAGGTTTAATAAGCATAGTTACATCAGAAAACCTCTCTTGGGCATTCATTAAAGCAATTGGTATCACAGGAACTTTTGTTTCTAAAGCTAATCTAAATGCTCCATTTCTAAATTCATGTAATAATTTACTTTCTTGTAAGTTATAAGGATTATTTGACTTCACGTCTCCATTATTTCGCCACCCACCTTCAGGAAATAAAATAATAGAACACCCATCATTTAGAGCTCGCTTCATTGAATCAAAACCTTGTTGTCTAGATGCTTTATCTTCTCTTTTAACTGCAATTTGTCCAGAGTGTTTAGCCAAATAACCAAATAAAGGCCATTTGAAAACTTCAGCTTTACCAAGATATTTAATTTTATATGGAATTAAAGACGCAATAATAATAACATCCAGGTATGATTTATGATTTACAACATACACACATGGTTTTGAATATTTAATAGGAAAACTACCAGATGTAACTTTACGCATTCCAAATAAAAAAAGTAATATATTACCTACATAATAATTATATTGAACAAATATATTTCTACCAAAATCTCCTAAACAGAAAATTAGAAAAAGGTTAGGAATAAGCAGTGTCAAAAAAATAGACACAGTAATCAAAAAACACCAAAAAGTCCATAGTTTTAATAAAAGCTTCATTTTAAAAAATTAAAATATAACTCAAATATAAACATCTGTAATATTATTTTAACATTCTATTGTTTTATATTTGTCCTCTTATGAATATAGCATTTCACACATTAGGTTGTAAACTTAATTTTTCAGAAACATCATTTATAATAAATGATATTAAAAATGCAGGTTTTAAAGAAGTGAATTTTGATGAATTTGCAGATACATATGTCATCAATACATGTTCTGTAACTGAAAATGCAAATAAGGAATGTCAATACTTAGTAAGAAAAGTTTTGAAAAAAAATCCTGATGCAAAAATAGTTATTATGGGATGTTATGCACAACTAAAACCAGAAGAAATTGCAAGAATAAATGGTGTAGATTTAATTTTAGGAAATAATGAAAAGTTTAAACTTAAAAAGTTTTTAAGCAGTTTAAGTAAAAAAAATAACACACAAATTATAAGAAAGGATACTGAAGAATTAAATGATTTTCAATCTGCCTTTTCATCAGGGAATAGAACAAGATCATTTCTAAAAATACAAGATGGATGTAACTATAAATGTAGTTTCTGTACAATCCCTCTAGCAAGAGGAAAAAGTAGAAGTGATAATGTGGAAAATATAATATCTCGCATTAAGGAAATAAAAAAAAATGATGTAAAAGAAATTGTATTGACTGGAGTTAATATTGGTGATTTTCAATCTCATAAGAATGAAAAATTTATTGACCTTTTAAAGGAAATTGATAAAATAAAAGATTTAAGAATAAGAATATCATCTATTGAACCAAATCTAATAAATAACGATATAATTAAATTAATTAGTAATTCAAAAATATTTGTTCCTCATTTCCATATTCCATTACAATCTGGTTCTGATACAATCCTAAAACTTATGAAGAGAAGATATTTAACTAAATATTATCAATCTCTAATTAAAAGAATTAATGATAATATTGAAAATGTATGTATTGGAGTAGATGTTATTGTAGGTTTCCCAGGTGAAAGTGAAGATCTTTTTAATGAAACTGTTAATTTTATTAAGTCTCTAAACATATCATATCTTCATGTCTTCACTTATTCTGAAAGAGAAAATACTTCAGCACAGAGAATGAATAATTCTGTACCTATTCATGTAAGAAAATATAGAAGTAAAGTGTTGAGAAATTTATCTGATAAGAAAAAAAGATATTTTTATCAAAAAAATATTGGATATGTAAAAGAAATATTATTTGAGAATCAGGTAATTGATGGATATATTTACGGGTTTTCTGAGAACTATATTAAAGTTCAAGCCAAATACAATGAAAATTTGATAAATAAATTGCAAAAATTTACAATTAAAAATATTCAACATAACAAAACAACATTTGCTCAAGGAACTTTAACAAATTAATTTTATGACATATCCAACTATTAGCCACTTAATCGAAAGTCTTACAGGTTTATTCATTCCATTACCAATACAAACATTTGGGTTTTTTATAGTTACAGCCTTTGTAGTTGGACACTTTTTTATTAAAAAAGAATTTTTAAGACTTGAGAAGTTAAAATTATTCAAACAAATAACTTTAACAAACTCAAAATCCTTATTCCTTATTGCTATTGAATATATAATTAATTGTTTTTTTTCATTCTTTTTAGGTTATAAACTTCCATATATAATTAACAATTACAACACTTTTGCTGAATCTCCTCATACTATTATACTCTCGTCTGATGGTAATATAATCTTTGGAATAATAATAAGTTTAGCCACATTAATATTTATGTTTAAGAAAAATAAAGATGAATCTAATAACGAGAAAAAAATAAAAATTTACCCGTCTGACTTATCTTGGAATGTTTTATTTGTTGCAGCAGTTAGCGGAATCATAGGAGCTAAATTATTTGCCGTATTTGAAGATATAGATTACTTATTAGATGACCCCATTTCTGCAATACTGTCATTTAGTGGCTTAACATTTTATGGAGGACTCATTATGGGAACAATTTCTGTAATAATTTATGCTAAAAAATATAAAATAAATATTTTAAGACTTGCAGATGCTTTTGCTCCTTCATTAATATTAGCATATGGGATAGGAAGACTCGGATGTCATTTTTCGGGTGATGGTGATTGGGGAATAATAGCGAATATGAGTAAAAAACCCGACTTTTTGCCTGAATGGATTTGGGGATATAATTTTCCCCATAATGTTATTGAAACTGGAATAAAAATAAATGACTGTTTTGGAAAGTATTGTTATGAGTTACCCTACCCTGTCTACCCTACTTCACTTTATGAAGCATTATTTGGTTTTATTGCATTTATTTTTTTGTGGAATATTAAAAACAAAATTAAAATACCTGGAATACTATTTTGTATTTATTTAATTATTAATGGAATTGAAAGATATTTAATTGAAATCATTAGAGTAACAGAGAAGTATACAATTTTCAACACTCAATTCACTCAAGCCCAATTAATTGGAATATTTTTAGTAGTTATAGGGGGAACATGTATTTTCTTACTAGTTAAACTAAATGTAAAATATGGATTTAACAAAAAATAAAAGTCTTCTTCTTTTACATTTTATAATTATTATTTGGGGATTCACTGGTATTTTAGGTAAAATGATTGATTTACCATCTATAGTAATTGTATTGCATAGAATGATAATTGCCAGCGCCGCTCTTTTTCTTGTAAACTATAAGATTTATAATAAGGTTAAAACTAATATAAAAGACATAGTAAAATATTTTGCCATTGGTTTAATAACTGCAATTCATTGGATATGTTTTTTTGAATCTATTAAATTGTCAAATGTATCTCTTGCATTAATATGTTTATCTACAATCTCACTATTTACAGCTGTTCTAGATCCATTATTACAAAAAAAAAGAATATCATTTCACGAAATAATACTATCATTAGCAGTAACAATCGGAATTGTAATTATATTTAATTTTGAATCAGGATATAGTAAAGCAATTCTATTATCTATTATTTCTGCTTTTTGTGGGGCATTATTTACAATACTTAATCATAAGCTAATTAAAAAAAAACATAAAGCAATGATAATTACCTCATGGGAAATGTTAGGAGGTGTTATTTTTATAGTAATATACCTTTTGACTCAAAATGAAATAAATTATAATATAATCCCAAATAACAAAGATGTTATTTATATATTAATTCTTGGATTAATATGTACAGCTTTTGCCTTTTCAGCAAGCATTGAAATTATGAAAAAAATAAGTCCTTTTACTATTAATTTAACAGTAAACTTAGAACCAATATATGCAATTTTTTTAGCAATAATTATTTTTGGAGAATCTGAAATTATGTCATTAGAATTTTATCTTGGTGGATTGATAATAATATGTAGTATTTTCACAAACACATTGATAAAACATAAAAACGCAAAATAACATAATATATATTTCACTATCTTTGTAACAATAAAATTTTTCGACTATGAAAAACCTTTTAAGTTTTATCTTTTTTTTAAATTTCATATTAATAAGTGCACAATCCTCTACAGATAATTATAACTTCTTTGAACAAGGAATATGTGTTTCAGGAAATTGTGAGAATGGCTTTGGTATTAAGAGATATCAAGATGGAACAATTTATGTAGGGAATTGGTGGAATAAAATACCTGGAGGTCATGGAACACTAATTTGGGGAGATGGAACAATATATGTTGGCAATTTTGACAAAGGAAAATATCATGGTGATGGTACCTTTATGACAAGGGAACAATTCTATATTGGAGAATTTAAAAGTGACAGAGCGAATGGTAACGGAACATTTTTTCTTCAAAATGGAGTGTATTTTGGGGAGTTTGAAGATGGATTATTTGACGGAAAAGGCTACTTTTTAGATACAAATGGAAGTATAGAAGAAGGCACCTTTAATAAAGGCAATATTGTTGGAGACATTATATATAGAACTGAAGATTATATAAGAAGAAAATAATTATTTTATTACAATAATCTTTTTATTGTATAGATCATCACCTGTTTGAATAACACAATTGTAAATGCCATCGAGAAAATCATCTAAACCAATACTCATAAAGTGTGTATTAGTATCATAAAGATTTTCACTAAATACAATTCTTCCACTAATATCATATATTAAAATACTAATATCAGAAACTGATAACAATTCAAAATCTAAATTAATTTCATTTTTAGAGGGATTTGGATACAAATCAATTATTGGTTCAGCTAATTCATTAGTTGATGAAATATTATACTCCCCTACTCTAAAATAATCTGTTAATTCAGTTCCAAAATCATCTTGATAATACTTAAAAAAACCACCTGGAATATTTTTTAATCTAGCATATCCAGATCCATCATTATTTGCCCACCAAGTAAGACCATCTTCATTATTATATTGATTCCCTCCTGTATCTAAAATTTGAAATTTATAACAACCTGGATCTAACTGCATAGTATCTTTATAGATTGTATTAGCAGACATATTTGATCTAGAAAAAATTAAATTCCCTAGATTATCGCTTAATTCATACGAACTTTCATTTGGCACATCATTAGTCTTAAACCATATTGCAAATGTACTAGGGTATTCTTCTACAAACTCATAATCTGAATACAATATATCATTTATTGTATAATCATCTTCAGGCTGATAATTAGGCATATTTATTCGAGCATAAAATGATAGATTTTGGTCCCAAGAATACCAATTAATTGGAGGCAAATAAATCATTTCTGTTTCACCAAAAGCTAAATTACCCTCCCACAAATAAGTGTTTGGATCATATCCATCAAAACCATATACAATATAAGCACTAGTTAAATCTTCTATCCCTTGGTTTTTTATTTTTACAATAGGACTAGAGCAAGTTGGATTAAACCTAAAATGTTCTTGTTTGGTTGAAGGAGCAATAATATCTTCCATGACTGCATCTAAATTAAAGTTGGGCTCTTCATATGTAATCAATTGAACATCATAAATATAACTTGCTTCTGCTGGATTCCAATTAGATCTGTAAATATCAAAATCTAATAAATTTTCTTGACCGGTTGCTAAGAATGAGGTCAATTCATGTTTTCTTGTAGTAGCCTTATCACCAGGACACCAATTAGCTCTATCATAGACCCATGTACCACCCTGTGGATATAATGCCACTTCACCACAATCATCTCGCCAAATTTCTTGTGTATACAAATCTTGATTATCTAATTGTACATAATAGTTAACACCAGAAGTAAATTCTCCATCTTGACCATGACCACTAATAGTAACACGCATAGCTGAATTTTTTGCTTCGTTGGGAATAAATATTAAAGTATCTTGCAAAACATCTGACATAGCTGCATAGGCATTACTTCCAGACCATAAATTTTGAACATTTAAAACATTTCTAGGTGGGGTTCCTTCAATAAACTCAAAATTTAATGTAACATTAAATCCAGTAGACCATCCACCATAAAAAGCTCTCATTTTTACAGAATCTACCAATAGATGTGCAAAATCTGTAACATCATAAGTATATCTTTGAACCCAATCTGGTGCAAATCCTGAACCCTGACTATTCCCTTGTTGCATATAAGTTCCATAAGGAGTAACAACATTTGCAAGAGTTTGATCATTAACAAATAATAAATTTCCATCATCATCTAAACCATTTTCTTTAAGAATTATAATCTTAGTTGTATAATCCCAACCACTACATCCACTTGAAGAACACCGCATATCATAATGCATTAAAATTTTTCTATAAGTATCAGTACCATCAGGGAAAACTGCCCAAGAATCATAATTACCATTCCAATCTAAATCTACATAATTGTGAGCCTGTATAAAAGTTGTGTCTTCTTGAGAAAAGCAAATAAAAGAAAAAAGAAAAAAGAAAAAAGAAAATAAATATTTAGTCATATTAAGCATGTTTAATTACAGTATCCAATTTTGAATCCATATATTTATATTATCTAAATTAATAAAAATAAATTATCCCTATCAATATATTTTATGAAAGAAAATGAAAATCATATATCTGCATTGATAACATTAATTACGGTATTCTTTTTTTGGGGATTTATAGCAGCATCAAATGGTGTATTTATTCCATTTTGTAAAGAATACTTTAATTTAACTCAATTTCAGTCTCAATTAATTGATTCAGCATTTTACGGTGCATACTATTTTGGTGCATTGTTTCTCTATTTGTACTCAAGTCATAAGAAAAACGATTTAATAAATAAATGGGGATATAAAAAAAGTATTATTTATGGACTTTTAATATCTTTTTTTGGATCAATAATTATGATTTCTGCTATTCATTCAGGTTCATTTAACTTAATACTATTATCATTATTTGTAATCGCTCTAGGATTTTGCCTTCAACAGACATCTGCGAACCCATTTGTAATTGCATTAGGACCTAGTGAAACAAGTTCTAATAGATTAAATTTAGCTGGAGGCGTAAATTCACTTGGTACAACATTGGGTCCTATTGTATTAAGTATATTATTATTTGGTGGTATTTCATCTACTAATATTGAATTTAAAAATATTAACTACTTATATATACTTGTTAGTATATTATTTTTTATTGTAGCTATATTTTTAAACTATTCCAAAAGTCTACCTAATACAATAAGTAATAGTAAAGTTGAATCGTCTCCTAAAGCAAGTAAATTATTAATAAGACTTACAATTTGTATTCTCTTATTTACCTTACTAAGTATTTTAGATATTATTGCTAATAATATTATATTAAGTTCACTATTATTATTAGTATTTCTTATTACAATAATTTATATCATTGCGCAACCATATTTTATTAAAAACAAAACAATAAAAGAATGGGGTGCAATGAAATACCCCCAAGTAACTCTTGGTATGTTAGCAATCTTTTGTTATGTGGGTGTAGAAGTAACAATACAAAGTAATCTTGGAGCACTACTTAAAACACCTGATTTTGGTGCAATCAATGAAGCAAATAACTCACACTTTATTGCAATGTATTGGGGAAGTTTAATGATTGGGAGATGGCTGGGGTCCATAGCAGTATTTAAACCATCTAAATTAACAAAATATATATTATATGTTTTAGTACCTTACGTAGCATTTTTAATTGTACTTTTCTTTATCGACATTAGAGGTAGTGAAATAGAATCCCTTAAATTATTTTCAATATGTATTATTATTCAAATTCTAGGTTTTCTACTAGGTAAAAACAATCCAATCAAAACATTATTTATCTTTAGTTGTTTAGCTACAATCTCTATGATATATGGTTTACTAAATACTGGAATTGTTAGTATTTATGCATTCTTATGTGGTGGATTATTTTGTTCGATTATGTGGCCATGCATCTTTTCATTGAGCATTTCAGGATTAAAAAAATATACATCACAAGGATCATCATTTTTAATAATGATGATTTTAGGTGGTGCAATTATTCCACCAATACAAGGTAAAATAGCAGACCTATCTAACATTCATTTATCATATATTATAACACTTTTTTGTTTTATATATATTGCTTTTTTTGCTATCAAAATCAAACAAATATTTAAAAATCAAAAATTGAACACATAAATAATAATTAATGAAAAGATTACTATTTGTTGTTATATTGTTATTAGTAAATAATAAAGCATATGCTCAATTAACCTTTATTAATCCAGGACTTGAAGGCACAACAGGTCAAGGTATCACACCTGGACCTTGGCAAAACTGTATGCCCTTTGGTTTTTTTGTTAACCCATATGGAGAATATGCTACACCAGATTCACATCCAAATACTCCACCTATTTATGAAATTATATTACCACCTAGTGAAGGGGATTCGTATATAGGATTTGGTGAAATAGTACCTTATTTTGGGATACCAGGAATAACAACATTTCAAGAAGGCTTTAGTCAAGAGTTAAGCAGTCCTATGATAGCTAATAATTGTCCATATATCTTTACTATTGACTTAGCAAATGGATTAACACCAGACCCATGGAATATGACAGGCATAGAAACTACTATTGCCGAGGTTAAAATTTTTGGTGGTTATGATGTTTGTTCTGAAGATGAATTACTTTGGGAATCTGGACCCATAACAAATGAAGACTGGGAAACTTATATAGTTGAGTTTATTCCTAGTGAAAATTATACTCATATTTTATTTGAAGCTTTTAAAGCAGATCCTAAATCTGAATGCGGTTATGTTTTAGCTGATAATATAACACCAATAATAAATGTACCACCTTTTGCTGATGCAGGTGAAAATCAAGAGATATGTCAAAATTTCACCACTCTTAACGCAAATAATATTCAAGATAATGAAGAAGGAGTCTGGGTTATTATTTCTGGTGGTGGTGAATTTGTTGAACCCAATAATCCAAATACAGATGTAAATAATCTCAATATAGGTGAAAATATTTTTCAATGGTCTGTAAGCGCAGAATGTAATACTGAAATTAGTAGTGATCAACTAACAGTTATTGTTATAAATGAACCTGAGGCTGAAGCAGGGGAAAATCAAGAGCTATGTGATGATTTTACAATAATAAATGCAAATCCTCCTCAAGGAGATGAAAACGGTATTTGGACAATTCTTTCAGGTAGCGGTACTATAATTAATCCTAATTCGCCTAATTCACAAGTTATTAATCTAGGAATAGGAGAAAATGTTTTTCAATGGACATTATCATCTTCGTTATGCGGAGAGTATGTAGATTTAGTATCAGTTATTTATATAAATAGTATACCTTATAGTAATGCAGGAGACAACCAAGAATTATGT
>MDTB01180702.1_pt1 | contig 15942 bp, 26 predicted proteins | sample 811161 | NCBI WGS metagenome assembly MDTB01 (sample SAMN05326650, study PRJNA326480) | marine metagenome | isolation source: seawater | place: Mediterranean Sea | collected 2009 | reverse complement strand
ACTAGCGGGGCCACCACTGCTTTCTTGTGTAACAGTTCCTCTTCCCGCACCAGCTACTTGTAGCTGCCACCTGTCACAAGTGTATGCGCTTGCGCTTAGCGAACTAAATGACGCACCACGCTGTGCCACTTGCATATCACCGTTGATAATCAGGTTTCTGCTAGACAAAACTTGGTCAGTCACTTTTGGTACAGTGACTGCTTCGCTTGCAATCTGGTTAGTGCCAATAGTGCTAAGTGCCATTATGTAATCTCCAGCACACTCAAAACTGCATCACAGGAATTGTCTTGTGACGCATATACTATCAAGACATCTGTAGCGTTCATCACTATTTTCTGGTCGCCGCCAACCACAACAAGTGATGAACCCACAGGCACAATTGCGTCTTTCACAATGTGTCTTAAATTAGTTGTACCTGACACACCGCCATCGTGAAGCTCAACCGTAACAGTTATCGAAACCGACAATATGTTAGCAATGTTCAAACCAATGATTGTTGTCTCTGTAGAACTTGGACAAGTGTACAAGGTCGTTTTGCCCGTTGAAGAGGTGTCAATATTTTGCGCCGAAAATGTTTTGAATGCGTTTGCCATTTCCCTATCCTAAAGCTATCGCAAATGCCAGCGCATTTGGGTCTTGTTCTGTGAAGCCTTGAACGGTTCCACTTGCATCAAGGAACACCATCTTCTGTGCTGGCAATGTGCAGAAGATTGTTCTAGTACCAGAACTCCAGCTTACAGCATTGTCGCTGTTACTAGACTGAAGTATGGTTGTCCTAGCTAGTGTCGTGCCTGATGAAGTGTAAGTGCCAATGCCTGTTTCAAAGTCAGTGCCGTCAGTGCAAGTGTAATATGTTGTGTTGCCATTACCCACAGAGCCAAAAGTTTCAAAACCAGTAACAGCACCAGCGAGGGTATATGTTCCAGTACCTGTCGTGGTTGTTGTTTCCTTGACTCTGTCAGCAAGAACCAAAGCCATATTACTTTAACTCAATAGACAGATTGGTTGCGTTGATGCGGAAGATATCACCTGAAGCTATCTGCTTGCTGTTGTCCAAGGCTCCAATAAATAGAATGTTTCCAGCAGTGGCATGGTCTGCAATAAACGCATGTGTCACTGTGTAGGTTGCTGCACCGCTTGACGCTGGGTACTCTATGTTTGCAGTGTTGCTAACCTTTTGCTGGTCTGAACTGCTTGCTGTGTGGGTCCAAGCACTAGCTGCAACTTGCTGCCTTGCATAGTTTGCATCTTGGCTGGAAGTGTTGACCTCAGTTAAAGTCCCCGCCTCAAGGTTAGACACGGCTGTTGCTAGGCCAACGTATATATTGTTTCCAAGCGTAGTGAAGGAACTTGAATTGTTTTTGAATAAAAAATCTAGAATCTTATGTTCTAGGTATGTGGTTGCATTGTCTGCCATGATTTAACCCTCGTTTCTCATGTAAAAATTATCTATTGAGTTTCTAGCCTGTTGCTCTTCGGTTACCTTTTGAACCGCTGCCTGATACAACTGCGTGTACCTCTCAAGCATCCCAGCATTTCGGTTGAATGATGACGCTTCAAGAAGCCCACCGAACAACAAGCAATCCATTGCGTTGTCCGTAAGCCAGTTGGTAAGATTAGTTGATGACAGGGCTGGCAGTCTGCGGCGGTAACTAATCTCGACAGGCATACTAGTTGAAGGAGTAGGGGCTACATAAATTGTAGCGTCATCAAAATAAGCATAGTATTCTGGACTGCCTGTTAAGGTTCTGTCAGGCCAAAACTCCATCATATACTCGTCAGACCTTAACAGCAGAGGCTGATGCTGGCCTGTGTGTCCAGATGTGTAGTTCGGCACAATCTGAAGATTCTCAAGAGTTACCATGTCGCTTGGCATTGTTAGGAAGGGGTCGTTTGCAGTTAGCGTAGACAGTTGTCTTCTTCTAAACGCTGGTATCTTAAGGTCACGACTAAGACGCAGTTCTGTTAACTCAATAAAGGTTGGAACGGCAGCAGAGAACTCCGTGCCATCATCTTCCATAAAGTCCTTTAGGTTCTGGACTAGGTCTGTATAATTCATTGTTACCTTCCTGCTGTGTGAGGATACAGGTTAGTGAAAGCCGTGTTGTTGGTTGGCGAGTCTTTTTCCTCTGGCCTTGGATGTCTTAAGGCTTGAGGGTCCGAAACCCTTGCTCTACCCAATTGAAGCTGTGGATGGTCCTTGTCAAAACAACTTGGACAAACGCGAAGACCATTTCGTCTCTTGTTTGTTACCTCTTCCTTGAGTGCCTCGTATGGGTATTTCAATCCGCAACGGTCACAGATTGCGACAGATTTTTTGCCTGAAGCATACCTAGCCATCAGCCAATCGCCGGAATAATTCTAAAGTCTGTGCGGTCGCGGTCCTCTGTTGCGGCAAGAGAAAAGTCTTCCTCATATATGCCTTTCAACAAAGGTATTCGCTCCATCGACTCTGGGTTTTTAAGAGCAAGCTGATATGCAAGACCTGAAACAATAGAAGGGAGAAATCTTGTCGGTGCATCGAACTGTGTGACCGAACCGTTAACAGAGTCCTCAACCCGTCTAATTCTATAGTAGACTAGTTTATAGTTGCTGTTGTTTGGAATGGGCCAAAGAGTAATTACTGGGGCAGCTACTAACCGCTCAACATAAATTTTAACAGGACGGCCTGTTGTGTTCTTGCTTGTTATTCCTGCAAACTCTCCAAGGCTCATTCTGGATATGGCTAAGTCAGACTGAGACGTACCAGTTCCCTCTCTGACGACATGGTCAAGTATGCTAACTGTATCCGAAGGAAGAGTGTATGTTGCTGTACCAGATGTAAGATTTAATATTTGCTGGTCAATGGTCCATAGATTGATGCCACGGTTTGCAAAATCTTGAGACAACAGGTTTAATGAACGCCTAGCTGTTCTAAAATCGTTACCTGAGAACGCACGACCAAGACCAGCCCGTTCATACGCTTCTTCAATTATCTCATGTATATCAAGATTGAATGTAGCGGTTCCTGATGTTGCCATTCTATCAAACTTCCTATTGCAGCGTCTTGTTCTTCACGCCGCTCTCTTAAACGTTTAATTTTTGTAAGCCGACCTTGCTCTGACTGAACTGTCTTTCTATGACCCTTGTGCGCCTTACGGACGCGGCGATAGCACAATCCCTGTTACGCTCTTGCTGAAAGAACGACTAAGATGAAAGCACCTAGTGCCACAGCAGCAACAAAGAAAATTGTTAGCCCCAGTCTTACCATGTCCATCATTTCATTGTGCGCTTGCAAGGCTTCTCGCCTAGCCTTTAAAGCAGCTTCCTTGGCTTCCTGTATCCTGCGCTGCCTCTCTGCCAGTATGCCCTTCCATACCCCCGGACCAAACCTGAGGTCTATCATAGTGGCAACAGTCTGGAGCGATTCTGCCGCGAGCTTTGCGTCTATTGTTTCTTTTGCAACACTCTCTACTCCGAACTGGTCAAGAGTTCCTACGCCAGACTTTCTATTGCGAGCATCGTTTACTTCTTTCTGACCTCTAAAAAGGCCATCAATCTGCCCTGCAATATCGCCAATATCTTTTGCTGTGTTTATATTATCCTTGATAAAGTTCACACTCGCCTTAACGAGTGCAATACCAGCCAAGGCTGTAGATACTGGCTCCATTTATTTCCACCCCTTTAAAACTTAAGCCCTTGAGTATTTTCCACCCTTTGTAGCTGCACCCATACCTCGACATGTACCGCCGCCATGCTTCATCTTCTTGACCTTGCCGCCATAAGAATATGCTTTAACCATTTTCTTCTTAGGCATGTTTTGCATCTGTTTAGTCATGTTAGCCCTCGTTATTGTCATTTTATTAACCCAACAAAAAAGTGAGAGAGGCTTCCCACCACCCCGCCTATAAAAACCATTAACCAGAAAGCACCACGCCACCTGTTGGCTTGCGCCTTTAAATCTGAAACCTCTTCGTGAACATGGCGAACCTCAGAGGACAAGGTTTTGATACGCTCTTCTAATCTTGCTAAACAAACTTCAACTGACTCTGCCATTAGCACTTCCACCTTTTACGAGCTTGACGAAGCCTTGAGTTAGGGTCTTTCGCTGCTTTCGGAAACTTTTTCATTTGCCCAGCACTACGAGCGCAAAAGGACTTTCTTCTTTTAGCGTCCTTGCTGCCCTTCGCTGGACTACCTGTAACTGCTGTCTTTAGTTTACTTCCGGGGTTTGCTCTTCTGTAAGCTGCAACACCCTTTGCTGTCATCCCAGCACCAGACTTGGTCTTGTTGTAGTTGGCACTCTTTCCCTTAGTTGTCTTTCTAATGGGGTTATCTTTTTTACGAGCAGCCATTACTTTTTCTTTCTTCGCTTACCTGACGCTGTGACAGACCACTTAACCTTGGCAGGACCAGTCTTCTTTGCTGCTTCCTTCTTTGATATTCTGCTGGCTACCTTTGCTGGCCTACAGGCTGGGTAAGGGCGTTTCTTTTTCTCTGAACCAGAGCGCCCGCATTTCTTTCCTGTCTTTACATCGCGCCAATCTTCACTGAACCATTTCTTTAATCCAGTCTTCTTAGCCATCAGGAATATTTACCGCCTCGACTTTTATAGGTTTTAACAAGCCATGCCGACCCATATGCGCTGGGCCATTTGGCGAACTTCTTCTTCGCTTCAGCCTTCACCTTTGAGTACAAGGCTTTGTTTTTTGGTTTAGGACTAGCCATGCTTATGCATGAAAGAATGTGACTGAAGTAACGTTGGTCACATCGACATATACATTGGTCGAGAAACGCAATCCGTCACTAGGGATTGACATTGTGTTTGCAGCGTCAACGCCAGAACCAGCACCGGGTGTGGTTAGCGTTAGAAGTGTAGTTCCACCAGAACCACCATCCTTAAGAACGATAGAGCCAGCACTAGAACCACGGATGTAATAAATAGATTTGACACGGGCAGGGTGGGCTACTGCGACACCATCCGCTGTGACGGTGGTTGCTGTAATATCTGACATTAATTCCTCCGAATAGCAAAAAAGAGGGGCGAGGAATAAACCCCGCCCCCCAGAGTGTTAAGCACCCGGCGAGCCGTAGTAGGCTAGTGGGTCAGAATAACCGAAGCTGTAACGCTCGCGACCTTTGTAGCGAACATTTCCAGTTTCAAAGTCACCTTCCATGTCTGTCTTCATTGGGACACGGACGAAGTGCTTGAAGCCATTCGGGATGTCTGTTCCAAGGAACCATGCATCAGTGTCAGTCAGGTAGTGGTTAACCATGTAACCACCCGGAACTGCTGACATTGAACGGACAGCATTGATGTCATTGACGTTGGTGACACCAGTCGCACCCTGAATCGTTACAGTGTTGCTTAGTTCTGATTTCATCAGACGCTCTGCAACAAACTGAAGGTCAGAAGGAATGACCAGCTTGGTTGGACGGGCAGCGATTTTGAGGCCACGCTCGTCTGTCCATTTGCCAATGGCAATGATAGCCGCTTCCAGTGAAGTCTCATTCAAATCAACAGCACTTCCCGGACGGTTGCCGTTGACGGCTCCGTTGATTAGGGGGTGTGAAGCGTTGAACAAAGAAACACCGTCACCACCAACTTGGCCTGTGAAGCCAGAGTTGAATAGGTCTGCGCCTTTTACTTCCTTGGTGTGTTGGAACGCACGGGCTAATGCCTTTGTATAACGAGCCGAAAGCGAGTCATACAAGTTGTCCTCTTGAGCTTCTTGCGTGAGCGAAAAGCCAAGGGCAATAGTTTCGTGTGTGTACCGACTTGTGTAGGCTTCTTGTGCGTCATCATAAGAGATGGCTGCACCTTCGTCCTTTGTTGGAGCAGCACCAAAGCCACTCAGTTTTGTCTCTTCCTCAAAAGAGCGGTCTGAGTTCTCAACATCGAAGCAAGACCTCCACTCTTCTGGATAACGAGCATACTCCATTCCGAACAGTGCGTTCAAACCCGGAAGGAGTTCTTTCATTAGCTGCGCTCTTGCGATAGCCATTTTACAACTCCCCTAAGTAATTACGTCAGCGAGAAATGCATGCTCAGTCTGATTCATCATTACGATGACATCAGTCTTTGCGTCATTAATCTCTGAGCCGACACGTTCTACGAAATCAACAATCTTCCAACACTCTCCACCTACAGATGCAGTAGATGCATCAAGCTGGATGCCAGAATTACCAGTAGCGGTACTTCCAGCCTGAGTCTGGACGAGGTCAGCAGTCATGCCTAATTGCGTTTGAGCAATCTGGGCGTCAGCTTGGACTTCATAAAGAGTCATTGGATTAGCGGTAACAACCGCCTTGATATCCGAAGCAGCAATTGCTCCGGGATAGTATTGCTTAAAGGTTAACTGACCTGTTGATGGGTCTGTGTAAGAACATCCCAAAAACACGCCAATAGGATTAACCTCACTTGCAACTGCTTCACGGACGAGATATCCATCGTCTGTGGAGTTCGCGGTATCAGCGAGACCGACCACATCTCCGTTGAAGATAGCCGTTGCGTAACCTGACTTGATAAGAAACTCACGAGTCGAGCCAGCAAACGGCATTCCCCCAAGGAGACCAATCGGCTTCAAACCACGCGGGGCTGAAGTAGCAGACATACGTCTCTCCTAAATCAAAGGGTAAAATTAAGCCCCTAACCGCATGTTAGGAACCTTTACCAAACGAAACACGACTAGACCTTTCAGGTCGATTAATCGGCATCGTTGGGTGGGATTCCCTCATAAGCTGACTGTCAACGGATTCCATCGCGTCTCTCGACTGACGTTGGTAATATTCATTGCGTTGCTGTGCCATCTTTTCGGGCATCCGACAGAGAAGCAACCCACCAACCTCGATTTGTCCTTTAAAGCGAGGGTTAGGGTCTAAAACAAGGTGTTCCATCTCAGGAGCCTCTTCCATAGGAACTGCTTCCCACCCCTCACGGAGTTTCTTGGAATAGTTCATAGGGTCGTCTTGGCCTTGAGTTGAAATGCGAACCCACTTGAATATGAAACCTTCCCTCGGAAGAGGGTCGGGCAACATGTTTGGTGGAGTCCAATCTTGGGTGCGTAGCTCCTGTTCACGCTTCTCAACAGAACGGGGGGTACGAGATGCTTTTGCTGTATCAGACATCGTTATGTCTCCTAATTTTCAAGCGCAACAAACTGCTTTGCATATTCCTCAAGAGGAACACCCAAGCGTTTAGCTACGGCCACCTGTGAAGGTGATAGTCGGACTTTCTTTGAGCGGCCTGTTTGATTGCCACCCGGCGTAACCACAGAGGTTGCGGTCCCTTTACGGGGTTGGTCTGATGTGTCCTGCACCGAACCAGTAAACTTGTGTGGAAATTCTTCACGCATCCTTTGGTTAATCAAGTCGAAGTAACGGTCGCTGGAAATCTCCACTCCCGTGCTAACAACTTCATCGTGAATTGCGTATGCTGCATTTGTCATTACGCGGTCACGTTCAAACCAAGGATTTTGTCTTGCCCAGTCAACAGCTTTTGTATCTGGTGGCGGGGCAATAGGCGCATGAGGTTCATAGTATTCGGGCGCGGCCTGTTGTTTTAAGTTATCCAGCTTACCTGTCTGTGAGCTTGCTTGGATAAGCCTCTTCTGGGCTTCAACCAACTTATCCGCTTCACCTTCTTCGTAAGCCTTCTTAAAATCAGACGTTGCCTTGTCAATGTCAGAAGTAATTCTTGCTTCCATCTCTGACACAGAGGTGTTTGAGAATTCCTTTGCGGTGGTTCGCAAGGAGTTGTTCTCATCCATTACCCTCTGGGCTACTTTGTAATACTCATCACGCTGACGTTCAGCTTCCTTTTGTTTATGAACTAAATCATCAATACGTTTTTGAAACTTAGATGACTTCTTGGGAGAGGATGTATCTTCGGCTGCTTCAACAGCATCTCCCGTATCGTCATCTTGAACCTGTTCCTCAACCTTTGGAGCTTCTTCTTCAGCTTCCTCAAGTTCAATCTCAAGCTCGTCTTCTTTAATATCTTCTTCGCTCATGCTGTTGCCCTCGACACTTTCGTTGGGTCATCTACAACAGCTAGAATTGCGTCATCATTCATAAGGCGCATTTCAATACCATCATAGTCGAAGCGGTGACCTGAGTATTTACTCACCATCACCCAGTCTCCCTCTTGACACCAAGGTCCAGCGGCAAACCTAGAATCCGTTTCAGGGTACGCAGTAGCGCCCACGGATATTACTTTTCCAACAATCGAAGCAACGTCTTCACGACTTTTGACTTCTGACGGCAGTATTACACCACCTATCGTTTTTTCTTCTACCTTGGGCATCACAATAAGAACGTGATATCCCATAGGTTTTGGCGGGTTGTCAGGCACGACAACCGCGCCCGTACTGTATACGGACGACATTTATTACCTCATTAGCTTATTTAAGGGGCGGTCAAGCTACGCCGTTAATCCTCGTCAGAGGATTTCGATAGTAGATTTAGAAGCTCTCGCTCTGCTATCGCCAGACCTTCAATCTGACCGACAGTTCGCTGATAATCCTCAAAGGTCTTTGCAGACCCAAGTGCTAGGTTATCAGTTAATTCATTCATGTAAGTTCTTATTGTTTCACGGTGTACTCTGGTGAAAGCATGAACGCTATGTTCGCTCAAGGGAAAACTCCTAGTGTAAATATAACATGTGTTTACTGGTCAGTGCCTAATTAAATTAACGGCTCGACTTAACTAGGTCGGCCTGAACTTTCATTTCGGCTATCTCACGCTGTTGTTTCAATCGTTCTCTCTCAAGCTGCTGACGCATAGTAGCTTTTTGCATCTCGACATTCGCATCAAGCTGTGCCTCTTGAGCCTCTTGCTGCACCTTTGCTTGTTTGACCTGTATCTCAGCTTGCTGCTGCTGGACAACTGGGTCTTGTGCTGCCGCCATCTGCTGTTCAAGTACAGCTTGCTGCTGCGCTTTTCCAGTAATCTGAGCGGCTGCTTGCGCTGCCATAGAGGACAGTTGACTCTCTTCTTCTTCTGAAAGCCCTTTATCATTCTCAGTTGACAGAGGTGGAAGCTGAGTACCCATAAGCTGTTCGGCTTCGTTGCGATATTTATGTGCCATATGTTCTGATATGTGAGCCGATATCCCCTGAGTAATCATCTGCGCCATCGGGTTCTGTTTGATGCTTGGGTCTTGCATCAAAGACATATGGGCAGATATGTGGCTGTCATGGTCCTGATAAGAGAATACCTTGACAGGCGCACCTGACATTATACGAGCGTTCTCAGAGACGGGGTCATAAGGAGATATGTTCGTAGGGTCAGGGATAATTTCGTCCACACCGTCTACGCCAACAGTGTTGAGAAAAGACCTATGGAGTTTTCTCAAATCGTATAGTTGGGGCGCAGCCTGTGCTGTTTGCAACGCGGCTTGCTGCTGCATAATCCGCTGGGCAAACGATGTGGCGTTGGGGTCAGAGACAGGTATGATATCAACTCGGTCGTCAAAGTCTGACCTCGCAATTAACGAATCTGCCCCAACATCATATGGATACGCTGGTAGTGTATCCTTTATTATATTAGCCAGTAGTTTGAACTCACGGCGAAGACTGTTGTGAAGCCTTGCGTGTACTGCACTCATAACTTTCATTGACCGTTCAATCAAAGCTATGGTTGTGCCGACTGGTGCTTCTTGATTGCCATCACCAATCTGTAAGTCTGCTATCGAAGCAATCCTTCTACCTTCTTCGACCAGAACTCCCATCAACTGAGAGAGCGTGGGAGAAGGCTCCTTGAATGGTAAGGGTAAGATGTTATCGCGGATTGCACCGCCTGGCAGGTCTATATCTCTAAACTCTCCGGGTTCAATCGGCTTGTCATCTCCTTTAATCCTAAGTCCTCTTGCTTTAAAACCAGCAGGAAGGTTAGCCAATGTGCCAGCGTCAATCAGTTGTCGAAGGATGCTGGTTGATGACTTTGCTATGCTTCCAATAAGATGGATGAGACCGAAGCCGTAGAACCCAAGACCGGGCTGAAACTTGTAGTGAACAAAGTGCTGAAGGGGTTCAGCTAGTTCATCACCTTCTTCATAATTACGGCGAACCGATAAGACGGTTCCGCTAGATTGGTCAATGGTGACAACGTAGGGGAGTTGGAGTCCTGTTGGCTCTCCGTCTCTTTCGTCTTCAAATCCGGGCAAGTCGAGTTCAACGAAGACTTCAAGGAGTGTTCTGATGTCTGACTCTGAGACTTCTGTGACACCTGTGAGTTCATCGTATTTGGTTTTAACGCTGTCGGCTTCATCAGATATATCTCCTAAATCAATATCACGGTAGAACCCATTCAACTGAAGCCGCCTAACAAAGTTATCAGACTTCCGCATAACGTGTGTGTAACGTGGGGATGATTTAATATCCGTTGTATCATAGCTGACGACAAAGTCTTCAGCAGGAACGAACACACTCTCTGGTCGATTGTGGTGAGGGTCGTAGTAAACTTTTCTAAAACCTGAGCCAGCAAGTGCGGTCTTAAATAGTAATTGTTCAGTTGACGGGCGATACTCTTCCATCTCTTCGGTCAGGAGATAGTTCATGTAGTCCTGAACTCTACGGGCCTGTTCGTCTCGCTCGTCTGTCTTGTTGCCGATAACGGTTGTTCTGACTGGACCGTTGTTTGGAAATATTTCCATCATGGCCTGTGATACAAACCTGATTACCGCTTCGCTAAGAATTGGATGAGTGACACCTGTAGCACCTTCAAAGGGTGTGCTTCTCTCCTCAACCTTAACACCAAGCAAATCTAGACCAGCAGTATAAGCGTCTTCCCACTCTCCGCGAGATGACCTGTCGTCATCGTAAGCGGCAATCAAATCACCAGCTAGAGAACCAAGTTCACCTTCATCCATGTGTTCGGCAAGGTTTGCATCAAAAGAGATTTGTTCTTCTTCCATCTCCTCTGGTGGGGTGAAGTCAATCACAACGCCGCCTTCGCCATCTTCAATAGCTACAGCATCAGGGTTAAGAATTCCTATGCTCATCTCATCGTTGGACTGGACGGCTTCCATCAGTTCTTCTTCTTCCATAACTAGTCCTTAGTTAAAGGGTTGCTGGCAGATACACCCATCCACTTGCCCCACTCTTCGTAATAGTGACGCATTCCAACTTCATCGTGGATGGTTGAGTTCTCATGTCTGCCGTGCAGAATATTACGCGGCTCTGTTCCCTGTCTCATGGTTGTGCCTTGACCAGCCACACCAATCAGGTCTTCGTGAAGGTTTCTTCCGAATGGACCCCAGATAGAGTTGTGATGATTAATTCTTGTTTGACGTTCTTCGGGTGTGTCGCTTTTTAACCCATACCCCCTGAACTCAATCATAACCTTATCAGGCCCAAGAGGTGTAACGCTGTCGCTTCGATAAGCACTGCCACGAAGATTAAAATTATATCCGGGGAATAAATCCACCATGTACCACTGATTGGGTGGCAAGTTAGGGAAACTAAGCTCTCCTCTATCCTCAAAGCCATCGTATTCTTCGTAGTTAACCGTGAAGCTACTGACGTTAACGTGACCATTATCGAATGGTATATTTTTCCTAGCAAAATACTCATCGTTAAAGCCTGATACACGGTTAAAATAGTGCATGAAGTCGTGGTAAAACTCGCTGTTTGTGTCGTGCCACAGCTTGTAATTCGTGTTTATTATGGCCTTATGGTAGTGAAATACCTCTAATGGCTCGGTATCTATGGCTGGCAAGATGCAGTCAAACGCACCGCCTATCCATTCATCAAGGCTGTGACGGGGGTCTGGGTTAAGAGTTGTCCACACCATGCCGCCATACTTGACTTCACTGTGCAGCTTATCCCAGTAACCGTGACCAGTTGGGTCGAACTTACCTGAGACTGCTGTTATCCCTTCGTTCTTGTAGACTTCGATACCGCTCTGTCTGTGAACAGCTATTACATTCTGATTGGCTATGCTGCTTGTTCTGAAGCAGCCCGTGTTGGGGAGTTCGCTTTCGTGACAGATGGGAACCCATACCTTTGAGAATATATTCTCAAGCTCTTCTTTATACAGTCCGTGGTCTGAGTAGATGAGGGAACTAACATGCTCTACCTTCGGCTCCTCAATCCATTTCTTGTGATTTCTTGGCGGCATCTAATCTCCCTAGTAGTAAGGTTCTCTTCGGGGTGACTTCCATTCGTCTTCTAGGTCTTCGTAGTCGCTCCCCAAAGTAAGGAAACCGCCTTGCCTGAAGCGCATTAACGCCAAGGTCGTGCAGTCCACAAGGTCGTCATGCGCTCCGTTAGGGAACGCCGCACATTGCTCAACCACTTCTTCAGCCCATCTAGTGGCTGGATACCAAACAATCCCGTTCGCAAAGATGTCAGTGATTGAATTAACCCGCGATAGTTTATCTTGACCGCGACTCGGAGTGTAATCAGTGACAGGAATACCTGATGCTCGTAGTTCTTGTATGAGAGGCAAACCCGCCGCTTTAGCTTCGATAAGGTATCCATCAGGTTCGTAAGCATAATATTGTTCTAAAGCCCTATTCTTGAGTTCAGGAAATTCTAGTTTTTCGTTTATTGCATCCAGAAGGATTATGTTTGGTACGGTCTGCCCATCCTCGTTTGTATGGTCGAACACTCCCCATGTGGTGATGGCTGAGTAATCTGAACGAGCATTCTTTGTGTGTGCCGTATCAATAGACTGAATTATGTATGAGCAGTTTGGTGGACCAGAGCCTCGCCACTCTTTCCAATACTCACGTTTTATTAACGCACCTTCTTCTGAGGTGGGCTGCTGCTGATACTGGGCTGACCACTTTGATATCGGTAGTTCAGCTTTTAGAGCGTCAAGCTCTGCCTTACTCCAGAAGTCAGGCCACAGCGGTTCGCCATCTTCATAGAGGGCAGGGAGTTGGATTACTTCCCATTGGTCAGAACCTTTGCGTTCCTCTGATGACTGAAGGATGTGTCCCGTCAGGTCTAGTTCGTGCCACCGTGTCATCACGATTATGATAGCACCGCCCGGTTGCAGACGCTGTCTTGGACCAGAGGCGTACCATTCATAGACACTATCGAAATAATCCAGAGACGGATTGATACCCGCTGTCTCTGAGTGCGGGTCATCTATTATTAACAAGTCAGCACCACGACCAGTCATCGCACCACCAACACCGACAGCAAAATACTCGCCGCCGCCGGATACATCCCACCGACCAGCAGCCTTGGAGTCAGCACGAAGTGTGACGTTGGAAAAAACCGACTTGAATGACTCAGCGTCAATAAGGTTACGAACCTTACGACCAAACCTTACAGAGAAGTCTGCGGTGTGTGTCGCCGCTATTATCTTCTTGCTGGGGTCTTTACCAAGCATCCAAGCGGGAAGGAGCCATGAGGTAAGCTCGGACTTACCGTGGCGAGGAGCTATGTTGATGATGACACGCTTCAACTCACCGTTGGCTACCCTCTCAAACTTTTCAGCCATGATACGGTGGTGTGGTCCTTCAATAAAAGAAGGCCATACTACCTTAACAAAATCTAAAAAACTGTCCTTCGCCTTGTCTATCTGCTTGGCTTCATGCCATTTAGCTAGGGCTTTGGTTACAGCTTCGTAATGATGGGGTGGAAGTTTATCTATATTTTTTAGTAGTTCTTGTGCAGATGCTTCAGTCACAACTCTTTAGTATCCATTTTGTCCCACAATATAAAATACCATGTGTATCTGCATTACCGCCAATATTTGTTAGCGGTCATCCCCAGAACCACCAAGGGTTCCGTTCTCTTTACGAACCCGCAGCTTCTCAAGGTTAGCGGTAGCCACTGAGGCTAGGGTTACGTCAATGTCACAGGCAATCTGACTGATATACCAAAGCACATCACCCAACTCCTTACGGATATCCAAGCGGTCGTTTGAGGACATCTCCCCATCCTTGTCTCGGTAAATCTTTTTAATCTTCTCACAGACCTCACCAGCTTCCCCTGCTAGACCAAGTGCTGGATACAGCAACTTCAACTCGCTCTTGTAGATAGCAGTTTCGCGAGACTTCTGTTGGTATGTGGTAAAGTCCATTATTTCTTTTTCCTCTCAGGATAGATAACCAAAATCTTTCTCTTGTTCTTCTTGAAGAAACGAATGCAGCTTTGAAGGAACTCAAGCCTTCTGCGGTTTTTCTCTATCCTTCGGTCAGTCATTGACTACTCATTATATGATAGAAGAACCAAATCTCTCAAATCTATCATCGCTCCCTTAGAGCGATTGCCGTCCCCGCCTTTCTTCACACGGTTCTTGGCTATGGCTTCTTCGACAAGAATCTTCAGCCCGTCAGTCGAAACAATTATGGTTGAGACGTTAGTGACGAATGCCCACAGGTCTGCTTCTGATTTACTGATACCTGAAGGCTTACCGCTGCACTCAAACTCTACGAAGACCCTCTTGGTCTTGTGCGCGATAAAGTCTCGCTTGACTTCCATTGTGTCCCCCTCAAGGAGACCGCCAAGCCACTTCTCTGCCTTTTGACCTCTCTTCAGGTCGAAACGGAAGTCGTTGTTATACTCCAAGGCTTACCCCCTAGGCTTCTTGCCGTTGGTGACGTTCTCTATAAACATCCCGTATTCAGCCGATTTATTTAAATCCTGTAACCCACCCTTGTATTTCCAACGCCAGCTATACTTCAGCATGTTGCCGTGGCAGTAGCTGATGAAGCCTTCATCCCCAAGGCAAGCGTGGATAGCGTCAATACATTCTATCCCTGACTGATTATAGTGAGAGGGCTGGCGAACCATTTCATCCTGATGGTCCTCAAGTTTCTGCTGCTTGTTGTTGAAAGCGTCAGGCTCAATCATTAAATCCTCTTGCGAATTCTTCATAATATTCCTCATCTGCTTCTTCATCCACGCTTCGTGCCTCATCAGTCGCTTCCTCTTCAAGCCTTCTGCGGAGAGCCTTGTAGCAGTCTTCTCCGTGCCATGCGCCCCAGTGGACATAGTGACCGCTCCCAAGGGCAATCCAGTCATTTTCACTGGCCCGGAATCCTTTACCGCACCCCGCACACTCAAGCTGTATGGTTGAAGTGCTTTTTTCTGGGCGGGTTTTTTTGACACGCTTACGCACTCCCGCCATATGGATGGTCTCCGATGTTTCCTCTGACTGCTGTCTCCGCACCCATCAGGAAAAGCATCCAAGCGGCTGAGTCTTCACTCACCTCATATGTCGTCAAGTTCTCTACGGCAGCGGCAAACCACTCTTCCATCATCGCCTCATCGAAGTCGATGTCGCCTTCGTCAGTTATCCAGATAAGGTCTTTGCGAATTGTGTCTTGCGGCATAGGGGTCTTCCTCATTTCTGGGTGGAAGGGTGATAGAAGAAGACCCCCGTTCTCACAGCGCATGCTTGACCATGCAGATTCACCTTATGTTCTAAATGTGAGAGTGTCAACTCTGATATATGTATGACGTTGCTGTTGACACTACATATTTCAGACTATATAACGAAATGAGTAGTCGGGGTGTTACTCCTTTGCCCCGGCTGCTTTTAAGTCTCCCTAGACTTGGGCCAGCTTGTAGCACAGTCAGGCTGGCCCTCTTTTAAAAGAGGTTTTATTATGAAGCTCAGTAGATTTTTTACCTTCATGCTTGCTTGCTATGTAGCATTCACCCTTTCCTTTATAGTTTCCTTTCTAATTCACTAAATATCCCCACGGGGGGTAGGATTCCTTGGCCTTTTTCCTGTGTTTTGGGGGAAAAGGGTATGGGATTGATTGCAAAAAGCAGGGATTATGGCTGTTTAGTACTATGTATACGCGAGTGTGCGCGAGTGTGCGTGCAGGGGGGTGTGGGTAGGCAGGGAAGACACCCTCTATCTGTCAAGGTACACCCCGATTTGAGGGTGAGCCTAGCAATCCCCTAGATTATGCCACAAGAAACCAGCGATATCAGCTACTTGTCGAACAGTTGCACCACGGTGCTATCTTCCAAGGCGGCTGCAATCGCTTGT
>MDTB01090664.1_pt1 | contig 15942 bp, 16 predicted proteins | sample 811161 | NCBI WGS metagenome assembly MDTB01 (sample SAMN05326650, study PRJNA326480) | marine metagenome | isolation source: seawater | place: Mediterranean Sea | collected 2009 | reverse complement strand
CTTCATACCGAATTACTCCGTTTCACCTTCAATGGCCGCCTCGCCACCGATACTGGATTGTACCTTAATGCGTTGGTCATCGGGTATTTCAGTATAGGAAAGCACACAAAGGTCTGGTACTCGAACCCTTATGAAACGCGACATCCAAGGTCGCAGGGCAGGAGATACAACGAGCGTGGCAGCTCGTCCCGAAGTCTGGATGGATTCCGCTTCCTTTCGAAGACTCTCAATCATCGAATTCGCGAGACTTGGATCCAAAGTGATATGTTCTGATTCTGCTCCTGACCGGCTACTCTCTAGCAATTTTTCCAAATCAGGCGCTAACGTGATAACCGTGAGAGTCCCGGACTCGTCGACCATTGGCTGCACGATAAGCCGACCTAGCTTTGGCCTTACCAAAGCCGTTAATTGGCTAGCCTCAGGAGTCTCTTTGGCGTGAGCGGTCAACGCATCGATAATATTACGCATGTCTTTGACAGGGACGTCCTCGGCGAGGAGGTTCTGTAAAACCTGGGTCACCGTAGATAGTGGCAGAAGATCTGGAACCAAGTTACTAACCAACTTTGGATATCTTACCGCTACCTTGTCAAGCAGTTGCTGCGTTTCATCTTGCCCGAGCAGTTCGTTAGCATTCTCTCTTATTATTGCGTTTATATGAGTTGCTATGGCGGTAGGGGCATCTACGACCGTATAGCCTAGACCTCGAGCAAGTTCACCTTGAGACTGGTCTATCCATAAAGCTTCTAGCCCAAATGCTGGCTCGATTGTTGGCTCTCCCTCTAAGGGCACGGGCACATCTGAGCCATTTATTGCCAACAACTTCCCGACTCGAACCTCTCCGGAGCCTCGAATTACACCATGCAACGCTATCTGGTAAAGTTCTGGTTTTAATTCGAGATTGTCGCGGATCCGAATAGGCTGAATTAAAAACCCGAGTTCCGCCGAAAGTTTTTTCCTAATACCCCTGATCCTCGTCAGCAGTTGACCGCCAGATTGAGTGTTAGCCAGTGGGACCAAACCATACCCTATATCTAAGGAGATAACTTCGACTTGATCGATATCTTCCCAGTCAAGCTCCTTGGACGTTGGTTCGACCTCTGCCACTGCTTTTGCCTCAACCAGGGTCTGACGCTCCTCCTCGGCTTTTTGCCGGAGATAGAAACCTATTCCGATGCCCGCAATTCCTAATGGTAAAAAGATGAAGTGAGGCATTCCGGGAATGACGCCCATGATAGTTATAATACCCGCTGCTATGAAAATCCCATTGGGATCCCCGATTTGCCGGGAGGCTTGTTCTGTCATACTTTCTGCAGTAGTTACCCTGGTCACTAGGATTGCCGTTGCTAATGAAAGGAGCAACGAGGGTATTTGAGCAACCAATCCGTCACCTATGGTGAGTAGGACGTATATTCGTCCGGCCTCTGCTAACGTAAGTTCATGCTGTGAAGTTCCGACAATCAGCCCACCCACGATATTGATCACCAAGATAAGAATTCCAGCAATCGCGTCACCTCTGACAAATTTAGAGGCACCATCCATCGAACCGTAGAAATCAGATTCTTGTGTGAGTTCTTCTCGCCGTTTTTTCGCTGCGTCCTGATCAATTATTCCAGCGTTGAGATCAGCATCAATAGCCATTTGTTTGCCCGGCATAGCATCTAAAGTAAATCGAGCGATTACTTCAGACACTCGTCCAGCTCCTTTTGTCACGACGATGAAATTGATTATCATGAGAATTAAGAAAATTATAAATCCGACGACGTAATTGCCTGCTATTACAAACTCGCCAAAAGACTCAATAACCTGTCCGGCAGCGTCTGTCCCAGTGTGGCCCTCGACTAGCACTACCCGCGTGGATGCGACGTTGAGGCCCAGTCGAAGTAAGGTTGCTATTAAAAGTACGGAAGGAAATGAAGAAAAATCTAGGGGCATCCTCGTGTTCAAGGTAATCATAACCATCAATAAGCCGAGCATGATATTAAAAGTAAATAACACATCGAGGACGAAGGGTGGTAACGGGACCACCAAAAGTGCGAGTATGAGCAAGACGAGCGTCGGTGCCCCGACACTTTTGAGGTCCAACCAAGCAAATTTCTCTGCTATCTGTCGGAAATTTGACACTAGGGCTTCCAAAATATCACCGTTTAAGCTTCCAATACCATGCGTTTCGCAAGATCAAGGAAACCAGCAAGTTTCGTACCAAACTATGGGGTGGATTTACAGGACAAATAGAAATAAGGTCGTTTAACATCGCACCTGGGGCCTTTACCGGGTAAAGGAGGTAGCAAATCGGCCGATATAAAGTGTATAACTTAAACTTAGTGGGCGGAGGCATGAGCTGGCCTTGCTTAGTTTGTCAGGGATGTAAATACCGCTGTAGCAGGAGATCGTAATGCGAAGATTAACAATGTGTATCGTGGCCACTCTGCTCGCGACGGCTATCTCAGGATGTCAGACTGGGGGGTATGCCTCTGGTTCTGATGTTGGATTTATTGAGCCAATGGTAGAGAGGCGAGATACACTCTCAGCCACAGGGTATGCGGTCATAAACGTTCAGGCCAGCGAATATCCAGCTCAACGAAGGCTTTTGGCTATTAGGGCTGCGAAACTAGATGCATATCGAGGGTTGACTGAGCAGGTATATGGGCAATACTTGGATTCCACTACAACGGTTGCTGATATGGTGGTTCGAAGCGATAGCTTCAGAGCACGAGTAGAGGGAGTTGTTTATGGAGCTAATCTCGTCAATATTGAGCCTCGAGGCAGTGACACCTATGAGGTGACAATGTCGTTGGACAAAAGTATTGTCAACGATCTTAGAGTTTTATACCTCAAACGGGCTGTAATGGCCTCAAGCTCTTAATCGAGGAGAGGTTCATTCTAGTGCGGTATTTCGCAATTCTTCTGCCACTATTAGCGTGGGGCCTCGCTCTTTCGCTAGGGGTGGAGGTCCAGGCAGAGGCCTTGATAAGCGAGAAACAGGCGGAAAGTTACTTGGATTCTTTTAAGCGTCGTGCCTTGGATGCGGCTTTCGAGTCTGGGGCTCGGGTGAAGGGAGTTGCTTATATCGATGACCAGGGTCGATTGCATGAACGTGCAATGTTCTCAGGCGAGGCAGACGTAAGAGGGGTTCAGGTGCAAAGCTATCTTGAAGCCATGTCCGGTGAGGTGCCTCCTTTGGAGGCCATTCAGGTAACCGATGCAGCTCAATGTGAGCTTTGGAGCGATGGTGGGCGGCTTTCCGGAATGATTTCGATCCTCGTGGAGCCGGATAATGCTGGGGTTACCTCGTCCGGTATTTATCTCCACCGAAATGCTGAGTCATCGGAGCGCGCGATACGTCGTGAGCAAGAATCAGTGCTTTTAGAATCCCTGGCCAGCCAGCTGTCGCTGGGAGGCTTTCGGGCGCTCGATCCCGTCTTTCCAACGCCTAAAAACTATCAAGACACGACTTACGCACGCACGCTTGTAGGAGACTGGCATAAGGGGCCCGCCGCCGATTTTTCAGTGACTTTGAAAGTGTCGCCTTTGCCAGATGATCGAGTGAAGGATGATCTTTATATGAATCACCCCGGCTTTGCTTCAGTGACGTCGATGACTCGCTTTATTCCGCTTGTTTCATCGCCAGCAAAACCGGCAAATTTTGATGTCTCCTTGACTTATTCGCAACCAGCGGCTGAACGCGTTCTTGGGAATCACAGGGTTGTTATAGAAGCTAGTGCATATCGTGCTGTTTCTTCGGGTGCTTGGGTAATCGACCAGAATTTGAAGCGGCTCAATAATTGGCTGATAGATAGCGTTTCGGAGTTTACGAAGCAGGCTTCCTGTATGCCTAGGCTACTCTCTGTCGAACAGGACGGAATAGGGGGTTATAGCGTTGGAGCGGGACTTTCCCGAGGGATAAGTGAGGGTACTTGGTTGCTAGCCGGGGACCGGCAATTAATGGTAGACGGAATAGTGAGTGATCAAACGCTAGAAGCTCTCGTAATGTTGAAAGTCACTAGAGCGGAACAGCATCGTGCGATTGCTGAGCCCCTGCCCGCCGGAGAGGGTGCCTTAGTGCCGCAGGGAGATTTGCTGGGCGTACTACCTTAGAGGAGATTGAATGATGAAACCTTTAAACTTAAAGCAAACATTAGGATGCTATTTAGTTGCGGTGTTGATAGGCCTAGCTTTTGCTCCCAAAGGTATAGCCCAGAATAGCGATATCATCTCACCAGATGATCTTGCAAGACTACGTGCCTTTATCCAGGACAGTAAATTAGGATCTAGCGCCCAATCTGAAGCTGTTGCTCAACAGCTCGTTAATGGGGTCTATGTCGTCAAGCCAGGCGATACACTGGGTCATATCATGTCTACTTACCTCGTAGGCACTGGAGTAAACCAAAAAGTCTTAGAGCAGGTTATCGTACGCGCTAATAAAAAAGCTTTCAGACGTGGAAACCCTCATTGGATTATGGCTGGGGCAAAACTTCGTATGCCTACGGCAGCCGATCTAATGGATTACGTGGCGCCAGGATCGGCCTCTCTGCGTGAGGGTATGGCAGATGATTGGGTAAGGTTCCCTTGATAGGATGTCTTAGTAATTAAAACTTGCCCTGATGCCAGATGCTTGGTCCAGAATTAATCAATCTAACGGTTAGACCGACTCCGATTTTTCTGGAGGGTGTTGCTAGTCTGAGGATTAGTGAGCCCGGGCCCAGAGAACTCGGACTAACAGATTTTCAGGTCGTTAAGGGTTTGGTATCAACTGAACGTGGGCAGCTGCTATTGAACTTAAATGGTGTCACCCAAACCATTATCGCTCCTGAATATTTTAGGCGGTTTTTGGGCCAAAATCTTTTTTTTCAAGTACAGATTACTGCCGATGGGGCCACCGTGTTGCGGCCAGGTGCCAAACCTATGCTTCAAGATCCTGGTAAGCCTACTGCTACCTCGACAATCACCCAAGGTATTTCGATTTCGGGCACTCCATCCAGCTTGCTTCAACAAATCCTTAACCCTGACGTTCTTCGCCAGTTGCCTCCATCTATGGCATTTGCTTTGGCTGCTTTCGGTATTAACTTTAGCCCATCTTTATCCATTGAAGCACAGATTTTAAGGGCAAGGGAGTTGTTACAACGGGCGGGGATACTCCGACTTGATACAAATGTAGAGGGTTTCTCCCGGGATTCAACGCTGCCCTCTATATTGCTGCGCCTTCTAGGCATGGTTGGTGTAAGCCAGAGCTTAAAAGAGCGCGCCAGAATTCTTCTGGGTGAAATTGATGCACGTCAGGATAGGTTGGCAACTGGAATTCGCTCAGACGTTATTAATGCTGAAATATTGACTTGGGTGAATGGTGCCCCCGTGGAGATGAGTTTACAAAGAGGTCAGAGAGGGAATCCGCCGACTCGACAAACCTGGATCCTCAACCTTTATACCAAGTTTGGAGAAGGTTCAGATGCTTGGGTGAGAATAGAGCACTTGCCAGCATTCAAGGTAAGGCTGGATACGTGGCTGACTGATCAGACATTATTTAATAAGGCTAGGAATTCTAGGGCAGAATTTGCAGCTGAAATATCGTCGTTTGGTTTGCAACTCGATCACTTTGCAGTATTCAATCAGCCAAGAGACGAGTCAGAGGATTCTCAGGGGGATACGAAGCCAGTGAGGCTGGGTGAAAAATTGGATAGGTCGGCATGAGAGAGCTTGAAGAATTAAAAGCGATTGCACTAGAGTATGGGAACCTGGATGCGCCTAGTGTGGTGGCAAAGGCTGAAGGAGAATCTGCGCTAACTATGATTGACGCTGCGTTTGATTTAGGGCTGCCGGTTGTTGAGGATGAGGCTCTGCAACGTTTACTCAGTGGCATTGAAGCGGGCGACGAGATACCAGAGTCGCTCTATCGTGTTGTGGCGGTAGTGCTAGCATGGGTGTTCTGGTTGAGGGGGGATGAACCAAATAATCCCTAATTATTTTGGAATCATGATTAATGACAATTTTTAGTGGGACAGACCCCTCCTTCAAACTAGTCGCTAGCTATTTATGGTGCGTTTTTACGCCACCCTGATCCACTAAACATCTGTTTGATGGCCTTTCCTTAGCCCTCGATTCATCTTGCCTAATCTGTCATAAGTCTCGCCAGTGTCTACTGAGCGGCTAGAGCGCAAGACATCAAGAGCTGAGCGGGTTGCTTCTATTTTTTTGTCTATGAGAAGAGCGTTTCGTAAATGAGCGTCACGACACCGATTAATTGAGTCTCTGACTTCTTCCCCTAGTGCTTCTAGGGACTCATCTTCATCTGAGTCTTTTTCAATAATCAAAGGAGCGATGGCTGATAACACTGTTAAGGTTTGTGACTTCTGGTCTTGTAAGTCCTCAAAAGCAGCGAGGTTGTTAGATTTCAGCAGATCAAACTCACTCTCCAACAGAGCAGACAGTACTTCTGCTTTGTGCAGTCCGTCCTTGAGGGCTTCCAGTTTGGTGGGGTATTCAGGCTCGCTCATTCACTTAGGCACCAGGGAGCCGGTCAACCAATCATGCGCTCCAGGTCGACCATATTCTCTGCAATACGTTTTGCATCTAAAGGGTAATTTCCCTCCATAATGGCCAGTCGTAAAGCTTCCACTTTTGCGGCATCAAATCGGGCACTGTCAATCGCTTGCACGACCTGATCACTGAGCTCAACGTCGCTTACTTCAGATGTAACGTCCGCACCTTGGGAAGGCTTTGGCTCTACTGCACTTTTATCAGCACGAAGATCCCTACGGGCCGAGGCTTCCGGCACGACGCTGCGCATTGTCTCTGTGATGCTAGGCATAAGATCCTCTCCTTCAAACCCCACAATTAAATGTTGAGGTTACTTCTTCTTTCCTCAAACTAAATATCGGCCGCCATCACTGAAACTTTAGCATCGTTAGCGAATTAATTCTAGTTCGCGTATACCTACAACCTTGGCGCTCAGTGATCGTCCTGACTCTTTATTGATTACTTCGATAGTTTCACCCAAGCTCGCATCGCGAGTTGCCCTAACCAGATTGGTAACTTGAACTCCTCCTCTCGCTACAGTGATCAACAGTTCTTCTCCTTTTCTTACTGCAGGCGCGAGCTTCACGGCGGATTGCCGTAAAATATCACCTGGCATAAGGTTGCGTGTGGCCTCAAGCAAATCGAACTGTGCATTCTTGTGTATTAGGTCGCTTGGTGTTCTGCCCTCGAGTACTTGCAACTCAAACGACCTCTTACTCAGTCTATTTCCGCGAGGAATCGTTTTGATTGCAACCCACCCCTTAGAGGGGATATTGCCGCCTCGATTCGTTGTTTTATTTTTAGCTAGTCCAAAATGACGCTCTCGTAGTAGCTCCCCTGCTTCCACCTCTAAAATTAGTGGTTTATCAAGCACATCACTTAAAATTGTTATCAAATCTTCAGAATCTGAGCTTTTTGAGTGTATTTTCCTGACAACATCACTTCTTTTTAGACTGCTGCCCTTGTCTAGCCCCGTATGATAAGCAAACGCCGGGATTCCATGCATCAGTCGGATCTGAATAAATATTTTCCATTCTGGATCTTCACATACGACCTGAGTGGTGGATCGATCCTTGAAAGGGAATGTCACTTTTATTTCTTCTACACAAAGGGGAATTACTAGACGACGGTCATCCAGTCTAGGCACAACTAGAGAGGGGTCAATATCGTACGTTTCCGCCGCTGCCTTTTTTATATAGGTATTTAACAATTTTTTCCGAGTTTCCGGATCCGCTTGTTCTTCAAAGCTGGCCGTAGATTCGACGGCCATTGCTAGGACGGTAAGAAACACAGCCACCAGAGACCAAATTCTTTTAAGGATCCGCATCGCGTCCTCACTTCGGGCTTTATTCGCATGGGTAGTCATTCTCAGCATACGAACAGTATGCCCAATCACCTCATTTATCACTAGCGGCATGAATTTGCCGCAATCTAAGTTAGAAGTATCAAAATCAGCTCTAAAAAGACATTAAATTGATATATTTCAATAATATATCTGAGTTGGCATGTATTCTGCTTCAGCACACGTATAGAGAAAATTAAATTGGTGTGAATCATTATGTTAGATAACTTGTTTGGCGTACATGCTAGTGCTCTGGAGCTGAAGGCTCGCAGGGTTCAAGTACTGTCAACTAACATCGCCAATGCCGATACGCCTGGTTATAAGGCAAAAGACCTTGATTTTAAGAAGGTTTTGAGCTTTGAGTTGGGTAAAAACATAATGAGAACGACACATTCGGTACATTTGAAAACATCTGGTGGTAACGAAAGTGGCGAGGTTTTCACGATTCCGTACAACACATCTATTGATGGTAACACTGTAGAAATTGGGCTTGAGCAAGCTAAATTTGGTCAGGCTTCGGCGGAATATCAGGCGACACTAGATTTTCTTCAGGGACGAGTAGCGGCCTACAAGCGCGCTTTGAAGGGAGAATGATGAATGGCTGACTCAATGGACTCCATTTTTGGGATAGCGGGTAGTGCTCTAGCAGCTCAGTTGGTTCGCATGAATACTACTGCTTCTAACTTGGCCAATGCTGGCAACTCAGCGCCCAACGCGGAGGAGGCCTTCAAGGGACAGAGAGTCGTGTTTCGAACGCTTCTTAACGATGAAGTAATGGGCGACACACAGAGATATGCAGGATCCATCCAGGTGGATGGCATCGTTGATGATCCAGCTCCACCACCCAAAGTGTACGATCCGGGCAATCCATCGGCGAATTCGGATGGTTATGTGTATACAAGCAATGTGAATGAAGTGTCAGAAATGGTCGAGCTTACAGCTGCCGCTCGGGCCTATCGAAACAATATTGAAGTCATCAATACAGCTAAGCAAATGATGATGCGGACGCTTGAAGTAATGAAGGCTTGAGGTCTAGGGAGTAATTCGTGGGATCTATAGATTCAATTTTGACTACTGAGCAGTTTCAAACCCAGCAAGCCAATGCCAATTTTCGCAATGGTGACGATGACGACATGCTCGGAAGGGACGCGTTTTTACAATTATTTACCGCTCAGTTAAAAAACCAAAACCCCTTGGACCCAATGGAAAATGAGGCATTTGTGGCGCAATTAGCACAATTTTCATCTGTAGAGGGAATCAAAGGTATGCAGTCCTCCCTCGAAACTTTAGTGAGTAACTTGCGCGAGCAGTCACTTTTAACCGGCTCGTCGTTGGTAGGGAAAAGAGTAGCTGTGGATGGGGGATTTGGCCAAGGCGGAGGAACGAGACCCACAGAGACTTTAGTGAGCCTTAGAGATGGTGCTGATATGCTGACTATGAGCGTCTATGACAAAGAGGGCGAGCTCGTCTTTAGACAGAATGTTGGTGAGCTTGAGAAAGGTGAGCATCGGTTTGCCTGGTCCGGACAGGATTCAGATGGCAACCCATTAGCAGTTGAAACTTATCAAATTACAGCCAGTGCAATTATAGACGGAAGAATGGAGATTGCACCGGTATCAATTTTGGAAACCGTGAGCAGCGTTTCGTGGAATCCCGCCGGGCAACAGCTTGATTTGCAGTTGATGGGCGGGAACACGGTTTCTTTAGCAGAAATTCAAACCATTGCAGAATAAACGCAGCAGGAGCTGAACTATGTCGTTTTATACTTCACTTACAGGATTAAATGCAGCAACTACGGAGCTTGCAGTTACATCCAACAATATTGCGAACTCGGCGACAGCCGGTTTTAAGCGCTCCTCAGCTAGCTTTGGCGATATCTTCGCTACTTCTCCGTTGCAGCGTGCTGCGGCAGTAGTTGGCCAGGGGGTAGCCTTGAAAGAGGTTGCTCAGGAGTTTAGCCAGGGTTTTGTTCAGTTTTCTTCAAATTCACTTGACCTTGCTATTACTGGGGATGGGTTTTTCCCATTAGCTTCGTCAGATGGTAGTAAAACATATACCCGTAACGGCCAATTTATGCTTAACGAGCAGAACCAGATGGTTAACTCTGCAGGTCAGGCGTTACTCTCTCTGCCAGTTGACTCGACAAACAAAGCTGATTTCAGTCAGCCACCCACTGCTTTGGCGATCCCTCGGCAAACGGTTTCAGAGTTCCGAGCTACCACAGAGGTAGAACTGGGTTTGAACTTGCCATCAAATGTCACTCCGATTACGGAACTTTTTAATCCCAACAAGCCAGAGACATACCATAGAACGACTTCTTTGACTGTGTTCGGTGCTTCAGGCTCTCAGCACTTGGCGACAATTTACTACGTGAAAACTCAGAACGCGACTTCTGAAAATCCATTGAACAAGTGGCAAACATACGTGTATATCGACGGGGAGCAGGTTGATCCAGCGCTTATTCAGGCTACCGACAATGCTGGAGACAACTTCTTCGTTAATAAGTATGGCGAAATTAAAACTGCGACGGAGCTGGATTACCTTCAAAAGACAAGTGCAGATAGCTCAGCTTATCTGGTGACTCAGGGAACCGTTTACCGAAAATTTTCTTACGATAATCTGTCGGACCCCATCAAGTCTGCCTCTGCGTCTATTCCACTAACTGCTGCTGCTCAAGCGACGAGAAATGCTCTGTCTTTGGCAGGCGGATCGAACGGTGTTGATTTGTCCACTAAAACGCGGTCACAGCTTCGCGACATGTTCCAGCTCAGTGTGGATGGGTCAGATTTTGTAAGTGTCGGTCTTGAGTCTTTGGTTGGTCAGACTGGCACGAACGAATTGTCGGGCACAGAGATTGCTACTGAGCTCACGAAAGTGATTCAGGAGCGGTTCGGTGATGGACGCCGGTTTGATATTTCCGCTTATTACACGGGGGGCGCTAATGACAGCGTCGGAGGTACTTCGACGAACGCGACCCTAGATTTTACGAGAGATTGGGGAGAAAACAATCAGGCGAGGCTTGCGGTAAATGTGGGTAAAGTAATAGCTGCCGCGGTAACCGAGGGAGATGTCAGATTAACTGGTGACAATTTCGACATGATATCTCCAACAGATTTCGCCTACGCTATGAACCAGTATTTTGCTGTCCAGTACAATGATACAGACGGCACTTTGGTACCAACGTCTACAGCTGTGTCCGCTACCAGTTCATTGGCTTCCTCAACAGCGAGAAATTTTTCTGACATTAAAATCGAATATGACTTTGCTAGACAGGGTCTGCGAATTACCCAAACTGGTGACGACACACTCCACTTAACCCAAGGTGGGACAGCTATCGCTAGTGGAAAGACAGAGTTATTTGGTGCAACAAATACAAACGCGGCGGCACTCAACTCGCTGAACGAAATCCTAGCTACTCCATCTGCTGATGGTGACAAAGCGGTCCTCTTAACGGGATCCATGGTGCCTGCGGGAGATTTGCTCTTAGAGACTAGGAACCAGCGGTCTGGAATCGAGGTCATATTTTCTGATGGGAATTTTAGAATTTCTTCTGGAACTACTGGCGATAATTCTAGCATTGCAATTCGTAACATTCAGCCAACCGCACCAGGCGCCACGACCTATCAAGCTAACGCAGAGGGTACCGCTTTGTTCGGCTTAGAATACGATAGTACCCTACCTGACTCAGACAACACTCTCTCAGTAATCGAAGCTGCATCGGCAGTAGCCAACAGGCCCGCGGTTAGAGGTCAAGCTTCCACTCCCGCTATTGTTACTGCGAACCAGATGGGTGTTGATCCGACTAAACCGTTTTCGGTAACGGCCGATAATCGGGCGCTTACCGTGATCGTCGATAATATTTCTGCTCAAATCCAGCTTGACCTCGGTGACTACTCGATTGGTACCTTTACCACGATGGTGGAGGGGAAAATCAACCTGATGGCTGACAAGCTTGGTCGTCAAGTATCAGGTGTTCAAGTTGATTTCGATTCGGAGCTAAGCTCTCTTAAATTTACCGGTTCCACTGCAACCGATGATTCTTTTTTACAAGTGGCTGGCTCAGCTGACTTCGGTCTGGAAGACGTTGATCCTGCTTTTGGCACCACCTCAACTTATATCGTCCTAAGGCCTGACACCCAAGGTGCATCAACACCACTGTTCGTGACACAAAACCGGGAGGGTGAGTATGTCGAGACGACAGAGAAGGGAACATTTGATGAGAATGATATTCCTAATTGGAGTCCAATCTTCTTAGACAGAGGGGAACTTACTTTTGACACAAGTGGTACTTTGGTCTCACCAATCAATGATTCAACTCTGAAATCGGCAACCATCATCGGTAATGATGTTCAGTTGGATTATCGGGGAAGTACTCAGTTTAATAGCCCTTTCGCAGTCCTTAATCAGGGTCAGAACGGTGCTCCAGAGGGAGATTTGGTAGGGGTGAACATTGGTGAAGATGGATTAGTTGTAGCTAGCTATTCTAACGGTTCACAGAAGTCACTAGGAAAGATTATCTTGGCTAACTTCGCTACTCCTAAAGGACTTCGTCAGGTTGGTAATAGTGGCTTTACCGCTACTTCGAAATCTGGCGATGCCAAGTTGGGTGAGCCAGGTGGCGCAGGCTTTGGAACTATCCGAGCAGGTGCTACTGAGCGTTCAAACGTCGACTTAACTGCAGAGCTAGTCGCTCTCATTACCGCTCAACGGAACTTCCAGGCTAACGCCAAGGCGATTGAGACCAGTTCGACTTTGACGCAAACCATCATCAATATGCGCGGTTAATGACAAGGGATTTATAACGAATGGACCGTCTCATTTACACTGCTATGTCTTCTCTAAAGCTTTTGGATAGTATGAAGGTGAAGCAAGCCAATGCACTTGCAAACGTTAACACAATCGGGTTTAAGGATACCTTCAATTTCGCCACGGAAACTGCAGCTGTTGAGGGTCCTGGATTTAATTCTCGCTTTGTCCCTGTAAGTCAGACCATAGACGAAGTCGTGCTTACGGAGGGCCCCCTTAGAGAAACCGGTCGCCAGATGGATGTTTACATGAAACAAAGCACCGTCTTGGGCGTAGAGGCGCCTAATGGTCAGGTGGCGTTCACACGCAGAGGCGATCTGAACATCGATGAAGCTGGATTTTTGAAAACGGGCAATGGATTTCTCGTTTTGGGTGAGGGTGGTGGCCCCATTGCCACCCCAGTAGGACTTGATCTTTTCATAACAGATGATGGCTCAGTGATGGCAGCCGATCCAGCTCTTCCAGAGACGCCACCCAGCAGCGTGGGCAAGCTAATGTTGAGGGACTCGAGTGAAACAATTTTGGCTCGTAGGGCAGATTCGCTTTATGAGCCAAAGGATAAATTAGGTCAAGGTGGTGACTTCCAAACCGGGCCGATACCACCTTCTGTCAGCCCAGGTGCGCTAGAAGGATCTGCGGTTAGTGTAGCAGAGCAACTGGTGAACTTTATGGATATGTCTAGGTCTTTTGAGATCAGGGTAAAAATGATAAGTGAAATGAAAGAGTTGGACGACTCTGGCACTTCTATGATGCGGTACGCGTGAATAAGGGAGATTGAGCAATGGATGCTTCCGTTTGGGTAGCGAAGACTGGATTAACTGCGCAACAAAAGCGCATGACGGTGATTGCCAATAATCTGGCTAACGTCAATACCACTGCCTTTAAAAAGGACAGGGCAGTTTTTGAGGATCTGCTTTATCAGAACATGCGTCAGCCCGGGGCATCTGCTGATGCTCAGACTATTGCGCCAACAGGCCTGATGATGGGTACTGGTTCGAGAATTATCGCTACTGAGAAGCTTCATGCTCAGGGCAATATGGTGGCTACTGAGAATGCTTTGGATATTGCCATTTTAGGCAAAGGCATGTTTCAGATTTTGCAGGCCGATGGAACGTTTGCCTACACTAGGGATGGTTCTTTTAAGCTCAACGATCAGGGCCAGTTGGTAACCGCTAACGGGCAGCAGTTGGTCCCAGCAGTGAATATCCCGAATAACGCTGCCGCTGTGACGGTCGGCCGTGATGGGACGGTTAGCGTTGAGCTGTCTAATGGTGGTGGAAGCAGCCAAATAGGGACTATTCAGTTGTCTCGTTTTATAAATGACGCTGGTCTTCAGCCGACCGGCCGTAATCTTTATAGAGAAACCACTGCAAGTGGCCCGGTCGAGACAGGAACCCCTGGATTGGCTGGTTTTGGAGAGTTGGCCCAAGGTTCTTTAGAGGCCTCCAACGTGAATGTGGTTGAGGAAATGGTCAATATGATCGAGACACAACGCGCTTATGAGGTGAATTCAAAGGCGATCTCAGCAGCAGACGGCATGCTCAGATTCCTGAATCAGAATTTGTAACGGGGCTTTTAAAATGACACGTTTGTTGGTAGCGGTGGCTTTGATGTTTGGTTTGGGAGCATGTGCTACTAAACCACCCCTTGAACAAAATTCTGATTTTGCGCCTGTTAGGCCTCTCGAACCGCTTGCGGAGATACTTCCTACTGGTTCTATCTTAGGCAATAGTTTGCACATGTCTTTATTTCAAGGTCAGCGCAAATGGAGGGTTGGCGATATTTTAACTATCGTCCTGTCTGAGTCCACGCAAGCAACTCGAAACTCGTCGTTAATTACCGAGCGTAAGGCTAGTAATGACGCTATGAATACTACTTGGAATGACATGATAGCTCCTGACAATGGGTTTTGGGGCAATGTTGTTCCGACTATGGATCTGACCACTTCAAACATGATCTCCGAAGGGGTTGGCACGGCTGGCCAGTCTAATGCATTGACGGGTGTAGTATCGGCGATGGTGACAGAGGTGATGCCCAACGGTAATTTAGTAGTTGAAGGTAGAAAGCAGCTGTCACTTACCGAGGGTGCTGAGTTTATTCAAATTAGAGGGGTGGTTCGTACACGGGATGTTCAGCCCGATAATACCGTCTCCTCCATGCGTATGGCACAAGCTCAAATCTCCTACAGAGGTACGGGCAATCTGGCGGAGTCAACCCAGCCTGGGTGGCTAAGTCAACTTTTATACAAGTATTGGCCATTATAATTCGAGGGTAGAGCTATGTATCTTTATATGACATTGATGACTCGAATAGTGGCGCTAGCCTTTACTTGCTCCTTGCTAGTAAATATAGCGCACGCCGATCGGGTGAAGGACCTCACCAATGTGGGTGGTGTGCGCAGTAACCAGTTAGTAGGTTATGGTCTGGTAGTTGGTCTAGCGGGTACTGGTGATGGAAAAGATCCTACCTTCACTGGACAGAGTCTTAAGGCTATTTTGGAGAGTCTCGGCGTTACCACAAACCCTTATGACGACTATGACCTCGCTCAGTCGCGTGGCAGGCCAATCCAAGTTGACAATGTAGCAGCCGTCATGGTTACAGCCACCCTGCCACCTTTTGCCAAGCCGGGACAGGTAGTAGATGTGAATGTTTCAGCACTCGGCACGGCGACAAGCTTGCGCGGAGGTAACTTAGTAATGACAGAACTGAGGGGGATCGATGGGCAGACCTATGCTGTCGCGCAAGGATCTTTGACAGTTACTGGTGTGATGGAGGAGCAAAACGGAACCGCTGTTCAAATTGGTATCCCAACCTCGGGTCGAGTGCCAGATGGTGCTACCGTTGAACGCCAAGTTGATAACTCCTTCGACAAAAGTGAGCACCTTGTCTTTAACGTAAATAGCAATGATTTTTCGACGACTTCGGCAATTACTGAAAAAATTAACGAAGTTTTTGGAGCTGGTACTGCATTTGCCTTGGATGGGGTCTCTCTTGCGGTAAGAGCCCCCGTTGGATTGTCCGAGAGGGTTAGCTTCGTAGGAATGATTGAAAACCTCGAAGTACAGCCTGGGATTCCTCCAGCGAAAGTAGTGGTTAATTCAAGGACAGGGACTGTTGTCATTAATCAAGCAGTGAAAGTTGCTGCCGCTGCCGTCTCACACGGCACTGTAAGTGTTTTGGTGGAGACGCTTAATCAGGTATCGCAGCCATTGCCATTTAGTGAAGGCGGAGAAACCCAGCAAATTCAGAATTCAACGGTAGAGGTTATTGAGCCTAACTCTGGT
>MDTB01224933.1_pt1 | contig 15943 bp, 14 predicted proteins | sample 811161 | NCBI WGS metagenome assembly MDTB01 (sample SAMN05326650, study PRJNA326480) | marine metagenome | isolation source: seawater | place: Mediterranean Sea | collected 2009 | reverse complement strand
CTATTGTAAAAAGCTCAAAGCCAGTAATCTTAAATAATGAAAATATTTCAATTAATTTTTTTTCTAACAAGACAATTGTTAAAAAAAATGAGATTTTTGAAATAAATTGGAAAGTAGATAATGCTAATTCAGTAAAAATAAATCCAATTTTAGGGGAAATGGATTCTTATGGAAAGAAAAAATTAAAAATAATTAATAGCACACTTTTTGAACTAACGGCTAAAAACAGTCAAAATAAACTTAAAAAATATTTATTCATTAGGGTACTTGATTACTATGACTTAAATTTAAATATTTATGCATTCGATCAGTCACTAAATGAATTCCTTAAGTTAGACCCAGTTGAAATTGAAAGTTCTGAAAAGTATGGATGTTATTTTAACCAAAAAATTAAGATTTTGTGGGATTTCAAAAATGAAAAAAGCTTTAAAGAAGAAAATATTGGAAATCTTGATTTAAAAGGAGAATATATATTTACGCTTAACAAAAATAAATATTTCAAGTTTATTCTTGAATCTGATAGTGAAATTCAAACAAAAAAAATCGAAATAATTGGCTTTGAAAATTAGAACAACTTACTCTCAAGCTTGATAATTTTTAATATATTAAATATAAAGATAAAGCTTGTGTATTAATTAAGTAATGTATAATTTAATAATGTAAAAAAAATTAATGAATAAAAAACCTAATTTCATTGTAGATTTTCTTTTGATTTGTTCAGGAGCTAGCAAAAGTTTATTATATACTTGCCCTAGATTTGAAATAATTAAATATGCAAGTATTGGTGCTACTATCTTCTTTACTGCTATTTTAGCTTTTGTTTCGTGTTTTTTTGCTCTTTCACTAATTTTTGATTCACTTTTTATAATAATTGTTGGATCATCTTTATGGGCTGCTATTATCTTTAATCTTGATAGATATATTGTAATGAGTTTAAGACCTACAGAATCTATAAAGAATAATTTTTTAGTTTCCTTGCCTAGATTAATAATAGCTGTTTTAGTTGCTGTAGTTATTTCAAAACCAATTGAAATTAAACTATTTGACTCTGAAATTAATTTATTTCTTGAACAAGAAAGGATTTCTAATTATAAAACAATTGAAAATAAGTACATGACTGAACTTAATATTTTAGATAATAAAAAAAATCAGATAAATAAAAATTATGAAAATAAAATTCAAGTCGGTAACAAATTTTATGAAGACTATATGTGTGAATGTAATGGTACATGTGGCACTTTAATTAGGGGTAGGGGGATAGAATGTTTTACAAGAAAAAATAAGTATGAGGACTATATGAGTAATTTAAATATTGAAACTAAAAAAAAAGATTCAATAATTAGTTTTTTAGCCTCTAAAGAAATCGAAATTAATAGACTTATTAATTCAGAAAAAAAATTAATTGAATCTTCAATGGGATTTGGTTTCTTTGATAGAGTTAATGCTTTGAGATCTATTGACAGTATTTCTTCAATGTTTATAGTATTTATTTTTATAATGATTGAAACTGCACCAATGTTTACAAAGTTATTGTCCAGTAAGGGACCATATGATATTTTAATTTCAAAGAGTGAATTAGAATTTGAGACAGAGTTGCTTAAAATTAGAGGTCTACATGACATTCAAATTAGAAGAAATAAAGTTAATAAAAAAGACGAAGATATTAAACTTCAATCCAAAGGAAAGGAAATCAAAAATATCTCTAGACAACTTGTTTATCAGAAATACGAAAAAATGAGAAAAAAATTAGAATCATTAAATTGAATTTATGAGAAATTATTTAATTCTTTTTAAAATTATTATGATTATTAATAGTTGTGCCAGCGTTTACACATTAGATGAAATAAATACAACTTTAAAATCTGCAAAATCTATAGAAATTGAAAAGGATGATTTAGGAAATAACTCAAAAAAAATAGATCCTAAAGATCAATTCATCATTGATAGTATTGCTAATAAATTAATTGAAAACAAAGAAGTTATTCTTCCTATTAAATACAAAAACATAATAGAAAATATTGACCGGAATAGTATAATAGATACAATAATTTTGACTAATATTTTCACAAAGTCTCCAACAGGTGGGGTTCCACTGAATTATCAATTCGATGTTAAAAAAAATGATATAATTATTTATGAGTTTAACAATACAAATATTAGTAAAATTGAGAAAATTAATATTATTGAGGGTGATGCTACTAGACTTTTATTAGGAAATTTTAAAGGTAATTCTGAAGAATCTGGGTCATTTAGAGTTCTAGCAGATAATAAATTAATGTTAAATATATCAAATGACAAATTTTTAAAAAATTTGGGATTATTTCGATCAAAATTAAAGGTTTCAATGAAAAAAGTTTCATCGTCACTGAAAATTAAAACAGAAATAATAAATGATACAGTTTTTAAAAAAAATAAAGTAATTGAGGAGGTTACTGATACAATTTATAATATCTATAATAATAAAAAATACAATTTGAAGTCTACTCTATACTTGTCAAATAAAAATCGTATTACCCTTCCTATTCACATAAAAAATAAAAATAATTTAATTGGATGGGGATATTGGATAGGACTTAAAAGCTCTGACACAATTGATCCAAAATCATATATAGATTTTTCAAAGCAAGAGATTTTAAAATCAAGCTACAATAAATCAGAATTAGAATCAATAAATGAGGATATCAGCCTTACAATAAACAATCAAAGTCTAGATTTAAGAAGTTTAAATTATGGAAAGAATTTTGCTTTCTACATTTCTGATAATAATATTTTGAATGATAACAATAAAGGGATAATTTATGTAAAAAATAATTCAAATTTGTATGATTATTCTATACAATTCGTTCTAATTTCTATTAATCTCAGAAAAAGTAAAATTGAGATAGAAAAAAATACTCCTGTAATCTCAAAATATTTTAAACTAAGTCTAATAACAGATGAATAAATTAATCAGATATACATGTTTCATTATGTGTTTTTCATTTTTAATGATTAATAATTCTTGCAAACAAATTACTCAAGTTGACAAATCAATTAATAAAATTTTTAGATCTCAGAAAAAAATTGAAAGAAAATCTGATAAATACAAAAAAAATCTAGGTATTGAAGATAATAATTCTGACGGTGATTCATTTAACAATGATTCTGTTGACTTCACTGGAATTAATTCAATCGAACAAAAAAATATGATTAATGAATATGGTTACTTGTTTGAACTTTTCAATGGTAAAGACCCTGGAAAAGTTATAAGATATAACTACGGTGATTCTATTAAATCAATTTATATTAGGTCAGACTCAAATTTCAGAAAAATCCTTCCAGATGTTGAAGTTTTTGGGTGGCATCCATATTGGATGAATTCAAATTGGGAAAATTATCCATTAGATCTATTATCAACCATATCTTATTTTTCTTATAAAGTTGATCCAAAAACAGGCTTGTGTCAAAATCCAGAGCAACTAGATACATGGGAAAATAGTGATTTTGTAAAAAAAGCTAAAGAAAATAAAACAAGAGTTTTATTAACAATATCATGTCATGGTAAAAAAAATGTCAGTGATTTTTTAGAAAATCAAAACCTTTGGCAAGTATTAATTCAGGATGTTAGTCAAAAAATAACAAGTAAAAATGCTGATGGTATTGATATAAATTTTGAAAATTTACCTTTTAATAAAAGAAATGAATTTATTGATTTTGTTGAACAACTCTCGTCTTTCTTGAATAACGAATTTAAAAATATAAGCCTTAATGATCCTTTTATTTCAGTAACTATTCCCTCTGACAACTCAAAAGAAAATTACAATATTAGACGACTTAATTCTATTGTTGATTTACTAATAATTATGGGATACGATTATAATGATACTAGTATTCCAACACCTGTTTCCCCTCTTTTATCTGAATATGGGCCCAATTTGAGTAAAACATTAGATTATTATTCAAACAATGGAGTTGACAAATCAAAAACAATATTGGCATTACCTTATTATGGAATATTGTGGAATACTACTGGTATTGAAGATGAAGATAATATCAATCAAATAAACTACCAAACTTCAATTGAGAGAAGATTAACTTATAAAGAAATAAAAGAGAATTTTCTAAACCTTTCTACGGATAGTTTTGAAGTTGAACTAGACACATTATCCATGACTAATAAATATTCGATTTATTTTGAGGACATGAGTTACAAAGAAATTTATTATGACGATAAATTTACCTTGGAAAAAAAGTATGATTTAGCAATGAGTCAAAATTTTAAAGGGATTGGGATTTGGGCTTTAGGTTATGATCATGGACATAATGATCTTTGGGAATTAATTGATGAAAATTTTTCTGATAATGAAAAAATTTTTTATGATCCAGTTACCGAAATAGAAGGCTTCCCCATAAAATTTGCTAAAATAATAGTCGAACAAAAAAATATCTTTATTGCTATAGCTGTATACTTATTTATGGCTGTTATTTTTGCATTTACTTTTCTGTTGTCTGATTGGAGAGTCAGGCAGGCAATTTCTAATAGTAAAATAATTACTTTCTTTTTTGTTTTGTTAACGTTTATTTTTTTAACACCATTGGTTATTTTGATAAAAGAATTATTTTGGAATTTTAATGTGCATATAAATTCAGTAACTGAATTATTTATTGCATTTTTTATTGGAATATTAGCTTTTTATATAGGTTCAAAAGTCACTTACAGAGGAGAAATAAAACCATGAAATTATTATGAAAAAAATTATTCTAAGAGAGCTTTTCTGGTTTATTATGAGTTTTGTTTTATCTCTTTTTTTATCATTAATTTTTATGGAGATTCTAGACTTAACTTCAACAGATAGAAATATGAAAGCAATTGAAAAAATTTTTTCAGTTCAATTGTATATTGTTGGATGTATTATTTCTTTCATTTGCATCTATATTATAAGAGTTATTATTGCTGCAATAAAAATGTTTATTAACATATGATTCATAATATAATAACTTCAATAGCCTACAGGCTAAACATCTACATAAAAAATAGACTATTTTTAAATGACGATGTAGTTATTGTTGGAAGTCTAGTTGATCTTAAAGGATCAATAAATGAGGGGATTGAAAATAAAGTTTCATTGTTTTTAATTGGTATTGAAGAAGAAAAAATCTCAAAAACATATTCAGCTAAAAGAGCAATTAACAATCCTGTGATAATTTTGAACATAAACGTAATGTTTGCCTCTTATTTTCAGTCTACTAATTATGTTGAATCATTACGATATATTTCACTAATTATAGAGTTTTTTCAAAAGAATCCTGTTTTAAATTTTACTGATACACCAGGTCTGCCATTGAGCATAAGTAAATTACATGTTGAACTTTATAGCTTAAATACATCTGAAGCTTTGAGATTGTGGTCAGGAATAGGTGCCAAATATGTACCTTCTGTTGCATTTAAAATCAAACAAGTCACATTTGACAGTGAGAATTTAAACGCTGATATTCCTCCTATAACATAACTTATTTTTAAGAGCGATGAGAAAAAATACGATTAATTTTATTTCTAATTACAAAAAAATTATTGAGGTAAAAATAGATCATAATTTTTTTACAAATGAAGAATATGTTTTTTCAGATTTTAATCCTGACGAAATTTCAACTTTGACAATTAAGAACTATGGTTTGATTTTTAGAAAAATTCAAAATGGTTTTGTACTTCTTTCAAATTTTGAAGAGAGATTCTCATCTAAAGTTTTCAGTGGTATTGTTAAACTAAATTTTAATTTTAAAATTCTTGATTCAAATTTTTTAAATTATACTAATGTCCCATACAATAATGATCAAAAATTTATTTTTAAAAATAATTTTAATAAAAAAAATACCAGGTCTAGCAATAAAAAAACAGAATATTTATTATTGCATAAAAACATTTATGTCAGTTCAAAAGATTTATTGGAAAAAGAAAATAGTTTATTACTAGGGTTAGTTAAACTAGAAATTAATGAAAATGATCAATATTTTGGAAAAGTTAAAAAAAGTCCTAAGCTCATTAATTACAAAATAAATTTTGATTCAAGATTAGTCAAGTTAAGATATAATTTAATTTCAGAAACAAAAATTTCAGATTTCAAAAAATTTTATATTTCAAATGACGAAAATAAATTAGATAATATTAAATTATATAGAAGGTATTTAATGTCTGGGAAGGAGGTATTTTCGATTGAAATTGATAAAATGATAAAAATGAAAGATAAATTAGAACTTAATTACTTTCTTAAAAAGAATGACAAGTTTTTCAACTCATTTATTTTACCTCTTCCACTGCCAAAAAAGTCGAATATATCATTTGATAAAAAAAACAATATCTTTTATGCTGATATCTTTGTTAATATCTAGTTAATAAAAAAGTATAAAATTTTTTAAATTGATTTATATTCAAAAAAATCTATATTTAATTAAAAAAATAATATTCTTTTAAATAAAATTATATTAATACTATATTGAAAAACTTAATGCGTTATCACATTTTATGTTAATAACTTTTCTATTTGATAATGTATACTTGAATAAAATTAATTATAGATTTATAAAAAAAAATTATGGCATCAAACTTAGCAACCCCCGGAGTATTTATAGAAGAAAAAAGTTCATTTGGTAATTCAATTGTATCAGTACCTACATCAATACCTGCTTTTGTAGGATATACTGAAAAAGCAATGAGAGGAACCAAATCATTATTAAATATTCCCACTAAAATCAATTCGATTGGGCAGTATGTTGAATTATTTGGCGGAGCACCATCCACTAAATTTGAAATTTCTTATAACAGTGATGGTAGTCCTCTTTATTCATTGAATTTAATTAAAGCCACTAGATTTTTGATGTATGATTCTATAAGACTATACTTCTCCAATGGAGGTACTGATTGTTATATTGTTTCGGTAGGAAATTATGATACATCTATCACTCAAAACACTCTCATCGGTAATGATACAGGTGGAGGCATTACCTCCCTTGAAAAATATCTTGAACCAACTCTTTTAGTTGTTCCAGATTCAATTTTATTACCACAAAATAGATGTATGACCGTCCAAAAAGCAATGCTTTCTCATTGCGGTGGTAAAATGAAAAATAGATTTGCAATTTTAGATGTTTATGGTGGAGATACCGCGAGAACCTTTGATAATAACGATTTAGTTACAAAGTTCCGAGAAGGAATAGGAACTAACAATTTAGCTTGGGGTGCTGCATATTATCCATATCTTAACACTACTGTTGTAACACCAAGTGAAATCGACTACAGAAGAATATCAAATTTAGATGTTTTAGTTGAAATATTAAATGCTGAAGTTGATGACAAAATTGATAGCGGATCAATATCAGGGTCAAGAGCAGAAGGTATTAAAAACGAAATATCAAGAATTTTAGGTGAGGATAATGACGAAGCTGATGTTGCTTCGATTCAGTCAACACTAACTGTTATAAGTAAAGTTTTTAATGGTATAATCGCTGATGTTACTGACGAATTAAATGTTCTTCCGCCAAGTCCTGCAATGGCAGGATCATATACTATGACAGACAATACTGTAAATATTTCGAAATCGCCCGCCAATATAAGTTTAGGCTCTGTTGTTTCTCCAACTGTAAATATTAATAATGATAACCAAGAAGACCTTAATTTACCTTTAAATGGAAAAGCTGTAAACGCTATCAGAAGTTTTACAGGTAAGGGTACTCTAGTTTGGGGAGCAAGAACATTAGAGGGTAATTCACAAGATTACAGATATATAAGTGTCAGAAGGACCATGACTTTTATCGAACAAAGTATTAAATCCTCAGCTGAAACCTATGTTTTCTCGCCAAATAACTCAACCACATGGTCTACTTTAAGAGCCTCCGTTTATAATTTCTTAAATAACCAATGGGTCTCTGGAATCTTAGTTGGTGCATCTCCTGACGAAGCTTTTGATATTCAGATTGGAATGGGAACGACAATGACTCCAAATGATATATTAGATGGAATTTTAAAAATGACTGTAAAAGTAGCAATAGTTAGACCAGCTGAATTTATAGTTTTAACATTTGAACAAAAACAGCAACAATCTTAAAAAAATAAAAATATTAATAATTAAATAATTTATATTATGGCAGCACCAACAGCCGGAACAGGCTCAGAACAAGATCAATATTGGCCACTACCTAAATTTTATTTTTCTGTGGATATAGGTGACTATACAGACTTACCTTTCCAAGAAGTTAGTGGACTTGATATAGCAACTTCAGCAATTGAATATAGACATGGTAACAGCACACAGTTTTCTGCTATAAAGATGCCAGGAATATTCACTTATGCCGATGTTACACTCAAAAAAGGCGTGTTTGCTGATGATAATCAGTTTTACGAATTCATTAATGAAATTAATCTTAATACTGTCGAAAGAGTAACAGTTGTTATAAGACTTTTAGACGAAAATGGAGATGCTGCAATGACTTGGACTCTTCAAAATGCTTTCCCCCTTCAAATAACTCCAACTGATATGAATTCTACAGCATCAGAAGCTGGTATTGAAACAATCGTTTTTGCACATGAGGGTTTAGTTCAAACAGCGGAATAATAGTTCAAATTAAATTAGTTTAATTTTGAGCTAAAGTTTCAATGTGTTGTAATGCAGTTTTTAAGTCAAACTGCCAAAATATTAGATTACCATTCAGATCGCACGTCATAATTGTATTATTTCCCATTTTTCCTGAATATACCATATCTGTTATATAATTATTTTTTCCAAGTTGAACCTCTATTTGGTTTTCATTAATATCTAATATCCTATTTCTTGTGATTGTCAAAGTGCCATCAGATCCAGATGAGTATAAACTACTGAGATTATTTACCGACAAAACATTAACAACGGAGGATTTATGAACATTTAATCTAGACTTGTAAAGTAATTTATTTTCTGATTCCTCATATGAGTAAATCCACCCATCTGAAGTTCCAAATAAAATATTATTTTCAAAAAAATTAATTTTTTCAACCCTTGATAATGAATCTGAAATAATTTGGTCGATTTCTATGTTATATAACAAATTTTTATTAGTATCAATTTTAAATAATCTGAGATTTGAGGTGATAAAGAAAATATTATTATTTGATTTATTATATCCAATTGTGTTAATAACCTCATTATTTGAAAATTCTTCAAATTCTATGTTTTCAATTTTTTTATTTGCTAAGTCCACTGAAAAAAGTTTATTATCAATTAATGAGTATAGTTTTCCAAGGTTTTGATCTTTCACATATATTAATTCAAATTTATTTTTTTTGTTAAAACGTACTTCATCAACAATACGTTTTAGAATCTTTACTTTCCTTTTTTCATTTGGATACAATTTCACTTTGTCTTTTGTAACAATGTTAGCATACCACAATTCACCATTTTTTAATACTACAGCCAATATATCCTCATCAATAAATTCTATATTACTGATTGAGGAATTAAATTTCATTTGATCGTAAACTATATTTTCAGGAGTTATATTTAAATCAAATACTGATTTTGATCTATAAAGAATTTCTGAGTCTCCACCTGTAGCAATTCTTCCTTCGTTTGATATTGCGAGAGAATTTAGGGGTTTATTATTTATGTGAATGTAATCAACTTCTTTAACATCAGAATAATTTTCTTTGCCATTTAATTTAGCAATTAAATTTAACGTCAGTTGTCTTAAATTTTTGTCATCAGCCTCAACATCAAGTATTTTGTCTCTTTCAACAATATTGTACTCTCCAACTTCATTTTTTATACTATCAATTTCTTTCAAAATAATATTTCTTCTTTTGAAAGTTTCTATAAATTGAATTGCGAAACTGTTTATCGTTTTTTTGTCACTAGAAACAGTATGATCTACATTAAATAACAAAGAATTTATTTTCTTATTAATCTCAGAATAGTCTTTTATTAGTAAAATAACATCTTCATTCTTTTCAATTATTCTACTTTTCTGACCAATTTGCTGAAAAAACTTTTCATTTTCAAGCTTTGTTAAATCTGCTTTTTCTCTGTAAGAAATTACTTGTTTTTCTTGCTCAATGATTGTGTTTTCTTTTGATTCTAATAACGATATTCTTTTTTCTATTTCTTTTCTTTGATTTTCAATTTCAATTGAATCCTCTCTTTGTTTATATTGGGCAAGTAACTCTCTTTGCTTTAAATCTCTTTCCAGTTCTTTTAAATTAGCAATTTGTTGTTGTTGTTGTTGTAATCTGTCTAATGTATGATGTTTGACATAATAATCTTGAGCAAAATAGGCTGTAAGAACTGAAAAGCCTAAAGCAAGTGCATAATTTCTTTTTCTAATATTTTTTTCTCTTTTAATCTGTAAATTTTTATCATAATTAATTTTATAATTATGTTTATCAATACTTTCTCTAATGTAAATAACTGTATTGTTAAAATTAAAATCGTATTTTTTAGACCACCTTTCATCGACTAATTTTTTGTCAATCCAATTAGATGCACTTTTAAGAAGGGGATTGGTTAAATGAGGCATTTTATCTGGATACAAACTTGCTTTATAGCTGTTTTCAGAGAAATTTAAATAATTTTTTTTCTCATCTTCTATCCACTCATTTAGCCTATCCCAATTATAATTACTGACATAATTAAATTTGAAAATGTCATCATTGTCATAGTTTAAATTAGTTTTAGATTTAATATTAGTAGCATTTCTGTTGAAAATATCTAATATACCCTCAATCTTATTTTTAAGTTTATTTATTAATGAAGAAAGATATTCATCATCAACATCAGTGTAATTTTTTATATATGAGTATTCTTGGTAATAATAACCGATATTTTTTTTGTCGAAATTTATGAAACTTCTAAAAAATTTTTCAAGAATTAATTTCCCTTTTTCATCCAATGAGGAATAAAAATTTTCTAATTCTACACTTATGATTTCATCTACATCTCCAATCTGATTTATTTTTTCGGAATTCACATATCCATTTTGTTGGTTTAAATCAGATAAACAAATATCATATAATTTTTTAAAAAAAAGTTGAAAGTTAGGATTAAGTGAATTATCTGTTTCATTAACTAAAACATTAAATTGATCCATAACTTCTGAATCAAATTGTATATTTTTTGCATTAAATGTTTTCTTAATTATTTCTTTTAGGTCATTGTAATTTAAAGGATGTAAAATAAATTGGGATGAGCTCAAAATTTTAGAGAGATCGTCGTAACTACTTAGTTTTTTATAGTTACCCGTATCTATAGAAATAATAAAATATATCCCTAAATCTTTAAATTTTAGTGTCTTAGAAACTAAATCAAATAATAAATCTTCATCATCTGATTCATTATAATCAAATAGATCAGGAAAATTGTATAAATCCTCTAACTGATCTATAACGATCAAAAAATTTTTTTTGGAAAAAATCTCACAATTCCTGTAAATTTCTACTAGACCTATAGAATTTTTTTCTCTAATAGTTGTAAGATAATCATTATAATCAGTAGTTTTTGATTTATCCGAAATGTATAAATTACCATCACTGGATAAAGCATGACAAAGATTTTCTATTGGGGAAATACCAGGTCTAAAATTAACTATACTCCACTGATTTCCATTAATACCATTAAATCCATTCTTTATTCTAGGGATCAAACCGGCATTAATAAATGAGGATTTACCAGATGCTACATCTCCGGTTATTGCCAGAAAAGAGCTAGATTGAATAATTGACAAGGCATCCTCAACCTGCTTTTCTCTTGAATAAAAGATACTTTTATTGTTATCCTTATATGAATTTAAAGATATAAATGGATTATTTTTAGTATTTGATTTTTTAGCCATTAATGATTTGAAAGTAAAATTTTATTTTGTTTAAATTTAAACAAAATTCTTATTATTTTCTATCATAGAAATTAATTTTTAAAACAAAAAAAAATAATTATAATTATTTGAAAATAATAAAAAAAAAATCGATATTTAATGCTTGCTAAAAAATCATTGTTTTTTTTTTAGTTATTAGCAATCTTTGGCAACGATTGATACTTTAATTGATTAAAATAATAGATTACTTTTTTATATTTTTTTTTAAATCATGGCTAAAATAAATACAGTTTCAGTTGATAATGAAAATAATATTTACCCTGCATATGGTTTTTTCTTTCAAGTTAATTTTTTAGATATTAGCTCTTCCGATTTCAATACCCGATTTCAATCTGTAAATGGAATATCTAAGACCTCAAAATCAAAAAAAATTGCAAATGGGGGTTATAATGATTATGAATATAAATTACCAATTAATGCCAGTTACAAAGATATAACTTTAAAAAGAGGAATTATTAAATCTAATAGTGATAATTCTAAAGATATTATTCATTGGTTAGAAAATTTAGGTTTTAGTTCTGATGGTATTAGAAAAAGTAGAATTAAAACAATACCTGTAGAAGTAATTCTTCTCAATCCGGACAAAAACTCTTTCAATAATAATGACCCTCAACAAATTCAAAAGTGGAGCTTTTATCATTGTTACCCTACTTCAGTTGTAATTAGTGAGTTTAATTCGCAAAAGAGTGATATTTCAATTGAAACTTTAACACTCGCTTACAGTAATTATATTAGAACAGTTTTATAAATTATGGTAGAAATTCAACAAATGATTATTAGAGCTAGAGTCAACGGAGAATTTGACGAAACAGATCAAGAATTAATTCAGATTGTCGAGGAATTAGTTGATGAAAAAATTAAAAACTTAGGAGGTTTGTCTAAAAATGAAAAAAAACAAATGATTGAAGAATGTGTTAGAACTGTTTTTGAAAAAATTGAATACAAACTAAAGTTATGAGCTCAAACTTAAAATTAGTTGCATATAGAGACACATCTGGATCCTCCCTAGGGTCATTTGAATTGCAGTTAAACCCCACCAAAATTACAGTGACTAGATCAACTGACAATACAAAAGAGGACACTGATAGTGATGGGAATCCAGTTACGAAAGATGCTTCAACTTTTCAACCAGCAAAATATACTATCAAGTTCACACTTGATGATAGTGGTGCAATTGATCATTTAAAACTTCCTGGGAATAATATTTCTGAATCTATGCAAATTCTTGAAAAATACACTATCATTCCCGATAATGAATCTCATCAAAATCCATATGTTTATTTACAGTGGGGAAAAACTTTTGAAAGCACTTATTTCGGGCAGGTTAGCGCTTTAAAATATGATTATACTTTTTTTGATTTAGATGGAAATCCTTTAAGAGTTGAGGTTACCATGTCAATTACTGAAGTTGATTCAAGTTTTGATAGCAATTTAAGAAATTTCAATAGTCCTGACATAACTAGGATTCCAACTATTAAAGATAAAGATAATCTGGTTAAATTTAGTATAGAGAGTTATGATGACAAAAAATACTATATAAGAATTGCAGAATTAAATAATCTAAGTTCAGTAAGAGACTTAGAAAATGGTAAAAAATTATTTCTTCCTCCATTAAAAAAATAAATATGTCAGAAACAATAACAAAACCAAAAGATTCTGTTAATAGGGTGATTTCATCGCAAATTGTTATTAATAACATTGATATTACTAATGATTTTAAAATTCATAAAATTTCAACTTTTAAAGAAATTAATAAAATTAGTCGAGCTAAAATTCAGTTTTTTGGGGGTAATGCAAATCAAAATTCATTTGAAGAAAGCGAAAAATCAATTTTCAATCCCGGTAATTCAATTGAAGTTAAATTGGGTTATGATCAAAAAAATTCGACAGTTTTCAAAGGTATAATAGATAAACACAGCATTGTTTTAAAAAATGGTTATCAAAAACAAAAAAGTAACAGTATTTTAGTTATTGAATGTGTCGATAAATCAATATTATTAACAAATAAATATACTGGTGAAATATATCAAAACAAATCAGACTCTCAAATAATAAAAAATATTTTACAAAAAATAAATGGTTTATCCTTTTCTGTTGAATCAACCGAAATAATTAATCCCGTATTTCCAAAATATAACATTGATGATTGGAGCTTTATAGTGAAAAGAGCAAAAAGAAATGGATTTGTAGTTATTAATTCAGATAATAATTTAATAATAAAAAAACCTAGGTTAGATAAAGGTAAATCTATATTAGATATATCTAATAGTGGAGCCACAATAAGTTTTGAAGCTAAACTAGACTCAAGTCAACAATTTAATGAGGTTAAGTTATCATCTTATGATCAATTTAATGATAAAAAATTTTCAAAGACTAGCTCTAATCCTAATGAAATAGTTGAAAATAACAAAATTCCAGGTAGAATTCTTAGTACATTTACAAGTCCAAAAAAAAATGAAATTGATTTGCCACAAGAAATCGAATCAAATGAATTAAAAACAATAGCAGACTCTATGATAACTGACTCAAGGGTAAAAAGAATCACAGGTACTGCAAAATTTAAGGGAGTCCCTTTTATCGAAGTAGATTCTACAGTAAATTTTTTAGGTTTTGGAAATAATTTTGACGGGAATGTCTATGTAACAGGGGTTAATCAGGAATTAGAAGATGGATACTTTCTAACAGAAATTTCTTTTGGATTAAAAGAAGAGTTTTTCTCTGAACCAAATTTTATTAATAAAAACAATCTTGTTGGTAATATTTCAGGTTTACATATTGGAAAAGTTACCGAAATAGATAATGATCCTAAAAATCAATTTAGAATTAAAGTTATGATTCCTGCCTTAAGTGATAATAATGATGGAATTTGGGCTAAACTTTCAACATTATATACAACTAACAATGGTGGTGTACTTTTTATTCCTGAAATTGGATCTCAAGTTTTACTCTCATTTGTCGCTGATGATCCTAGATATCCAATTATACTAGGAACATTATATAACAATAATCAAAAACCTAACAAGAAAATATCAAAAGAAAATAACTATAAATCAATTATTACTAAAAATAATTTAAAACTTGAATTTGATGACGGAGATAAAAAAATCACGATTAGCTCTCCTAAAGGCAATTCAATAGTTTTAGATGAAAAGAATAATGAAATTATAATAATTGATCAAAATAAAAACTCAATAAAAACTTCCTCAAATGGAATTGAAATTTTTAGTAGAAAAGACATTAACATAAAATCTGGCGGTTCAATAGATATATCTAGTTCAAATAAATTAAATCTTAAATCTAACTCTAATTTAAATTTATCAGGTTCAAATATCAACAATAGTGCTAGAATTAAATTTTCAGCTAATGGTTCTGCTAACAGTGAAATAAAATCATCTGGGGTAACAACAGTCAAAGGATCAATTGTTCAAATAAATTAATTATGCCAGCAGCTGCACGACAAACTGATTTTCATAATTGCCCAATGTCATCCCCTGGACCAATTCCCGTTCCCCACGTAGGTGGCCCAATTCTTCAAGGTATAACAAATGTTATGATTGGAGGGCTTCCAGCAGCTACAGTTGGCTCTTCTTGTTTTTGTGTTGGAAGTGTTGATACTATATCTAGTGGCTCTACTACTGTATTTATTTCTGGATTACCAGCTGCAAGAATGGGTGATTCTACATCTCACGGAGGTTCAATTGCTATAGGTAATCCAACTGTTTTAATTGGTTAAAGGAAATTATGAAAGAAAAAACTTTTTTAGGTATAGGTTGGAGTTTCCCCCCCTCTTTCAATAAAGACTCCTCAGATATAAAGATGGTTTCAGACGAAACCGATATAAAACAAAGTTTGGAGATTTACTTTAATACAAAATTAGGCGAAAGAATTATGAGACCTGATTACGGCTGTGTTATACATGAGCATATTTTTGACAAAATTGACGATTCAATTCTAAACATCCTATCTTTTGAACTTACTCAGAATATTGGTCAAATTGAACCCAGAATCATAATTGAAAAAATTCAAATTAAACAATCCAGTATAGAAAACGGAGAACTTAAAATATCAATTGAAT
>MDTB01148172.1_pt1 | contig 15944 bp, 9 predicted proteins | sample 811161 | NCBI WGS metagenome assembly MDTB01 (sample SAMN05326650, study PRJNA326480) | marine metagenome | isolation source: seawater | place: Mediterranean Sea | collected 2009 | reverse complement strand
TGGCTTTTCCGATCACGAGCCTGTCCAACATGGATCTGGAACATATCAACGTTTCTCCGGACGGCAAATTTCTGGCTTATCCAGAGGAAAATTTACGGGTCATCAACTTTTACTCGATGGAAACCGGAAAGAAGCTCAAAGAACTGGAATACCCATATAGTATTTCATCCATTGAATTCAGTAGGGACCATAAGAGTGTTCTTATTTTTGGTACTCCGGATTTGATCAGTGTCATCGATCTCAAAACTTTGAAAATTGTTAATGAGTTGAAGCACTTGACTCGCTACGGGGGATGTATTCGCTTCGACCGTACTGGGCGACTAATGGCAAGTTTTGGATCTGGCGAAAAAAAGGGTATGCTTTGGAGCTATGAAAACTCGGAGAACATTGTCCTGCTTGGAGAATTCTCGCATGCGTCTGGGATTTGCGCCCTTGATTTTGGTGCCAATTCACAAATCATGGCGACAGCCTCTCAAGATGGCATGGTTCGCATATGGGATCTTTCTGCACCCGGACAGTCGCTCCCTCTGAAACGCCAAATCCAGCAGGATCGGGAGATTGCCGCCGTTCAGTTTATCGGTGACGAGCATCAAACCCTCTTGACCTGCGATGAAGAAGCTTCCGTTCGTATATGGGACCTCGATTATGGTGTTGTTGAAGCGGGCCCTTTCAAGATGGGGGAGTCTGAAGTACCCCAGAATGGGACGGCTCGCTACGAATTTGACCTATTTGGAAAAGTGTTTGGTCAAGGTAATTATGTCTCCATCATCGCACGAGGTTCGCCTTTGATGATCCAGAAATTACCTAAGCTCGGTCAGGAATCCGCCCTTTCTGGAACGAACCTTGAAAAGACCATTGAAATCTTCACTGGGTGGGGCGGGAAATCAGGTTCAAGTCTATCTGTAGAGAATCTCAAACAAAATCAAATCGATGTCTCAAGTGGCTATGAAAATAGTTTAATCACCCAATACTTGAACTGGTATACTAGCAAACCTAGCAACAGGTCCGTGACACCGTTTCAAACGATTCCTCTCAAGACTTTTGTCGATGATAACCTGTCTTCGGAAGATCTTTTTAGTATTTCGCAAATCCTCAGGCTCGATCCAGCCAATCCCAGAGCCCTCGCGAAGTTTGGACAATTATATCTCATGAATGCCAATCATGGTTCACTGGTAAAGCGTGTACATGCTGCTGCTTGGTATGCTTCCAAGGCAGCTTCATTGAGTAGGGGTAATTCGGTTCCCAATGAATTAACTGTTCTCAGGGATATGTTGGAAAAATCAGATATAACCGGGGCAAAGTAATCATTTCAGGTCAACACCCAAAAATATCATGAGATACCATGGACTTGATTTAGTGCGTTCTCTGGCAATGCTGCTTGGCGTTGTGCTGCACGTCATCTTATTTTTCATGCAACATCAGGATCATATCTGGATGCTGGGCGAGCGATATCCGGACCCCCTCAATCGGCTTGTTTTTGAATTCATCCACTTGTTCAGGATGCAACTGTTCATGATGATGGGAGGTTTCTTTGCGCAATTGGTCATCGATCGCAAAGGGTTGAAATACTTCGTCAGGGATAGAAGCAAACGCATGCTATTACCTTTCATTTTTTGTTCCATTTTACTCGTGCCAGCACAAATGTATCTTTTTGCGCTGGCGGGCCAATGTGGGAAATTACATTCAATGCTTCCCGAATTGGGTGCTACAGAAATTTTCTCTTCGGTATTTCTTTGGGGAATCTTTTCGGAAAAAAGCGCCTTTCCCGACATATCCTTTCATCATTTATGGTTCCTTTGGTATCTGGTATTGATTTACTTCATTCACATTACCTGCTTCAAGCCTTTGCGCATACTCGCCCGATGGGCAGGTAAGTTGACAATAATTACCAGATTCAAGCGTGTGCAGCACACAGTTCTCAGTCCTGTTGTTCTTGCCATATTATGTTTCCCTGTTCATTACAGCCTTTCGAACCCATCTTTTTTCCCTAACCAGTTCAATTTTGAGTTTAACAATCTTTTTTACTATGTGATTTTTTATTTTTACGGGGTCTTTTTGTATAGAAATCTTTTGATACTCGAAAAATTTGCCAAGCATTGTTTTGTATTTCTCGGCCTTGGAATCCTTTTTGTGCCATTCACTACATCCCTTTCGGAGTTTGTGGGAATGGTTTTGCCCAGTGCTCTTATAGACGTTCACTCATTAAAAATCGTTGGATTCGCACCCAGACCTGAAGCTATTTTTTACGGTGGATCTTTTAAGATATGCCTTGTTTTTATCAGGGCACTATGTGCCTGGCTTCTTTGCTTTGGTTTCGTGGGTTTGGCATACCGCTTCATCACGAAGGGAAATGACATCGTGCGTTATCTCGTGGATTCTTCCTATACGGTTTTTGTTTTCCATTTCATTGTTACGTTTCCTCTCTCTATCTATGTTTCTCGCATTCAGGGTTTGAACGCGCTGACCAAGGCTTACCTCACCCTTCTTTTCTCTCTTGTGATCATCTATGCATTTTACAACACATGTATTCGATACACCTTTCTCGGTAACTACTTCATGGGTGGAAAAAAATGTCGTCAAACGAAAGGAGAGGAGAGATTCCGAATGCGCCAACTTCTCGCCAAGACATGGAAACCATGTCTTGGGATCATTCCCATCGTTTTCATGCTTGGACAGGCGTTTCACGAGGATGCCGTTCGCACCAAAAGAAACATCCTTCTGGAAGCACGGATCGCTCAAAAGCCGCATTTGCTTGAGGGAGACTATCAGGCACATCTTGTCACGGACCGATACGGTCGCAGTGCACTCCACTATGCAGCGATGACAGACGAAAAATTACGGGTTTACAACACGCTGCAGAAACTTTTGGCAACCACGCAAGTGATCGACGGCAAGGATGTCATGGGCCGAACTCCATTATTTCGGGCCACACGAACGGGAAATGCCACCGACGTAAAAATGCTCTTAGAGCGTGGTGCGGATTGTAATCTTGCCGACTTCTACGGACAAACCCCCTGTCATGTTGCTTCCATCAAGTTCGCACTGGGGCCCATTCAATCGAAAGAAACCTACGAGAGCATGATGGAACGATTCACGCAATACGGAGCTGACATGACCTTGAAGGATATTTATGGAAAAACACCCACGGATTATCTTCAGTAACTAAGCATGGACTGCTCCACAAAAACAGCCGTTTTCAACCAAAATGCCTAATACAAACACACGATATCATGGTCTTGATTTAATCAGGTCTGCGGCCATGTTGCTGGGACTTTCGGTGCATGTGAACATATTCTCTCTTTCTGAAAACCGACTGTTCTGGAGCGCAGGAGAATATCATGGTGATCCGATCAATGAGTGGATCGCAAACTTTATTTTTCAATTTCGAATGCCTCTGTTTTACATGCTTGCAGGGTTTTTCAGTCTTTTGGTGATTGAAAGGAAAGGTTTGATGTTTATCACGAAAGATCGCCTCAAGCGGATTGTGCTGCCATTTATGTTCGGCATTCTATTCTTTGTTCCACTATTGAACATGTTCTGGTGTGTGAATACCAGTTACGAGAATTTTTATGTGGGAATGAGCCCTTTGGAGCGTTTCACGAACATCGTATTCTGGGGAGCATTTTCAGAGAAGGAGATCCCATTCAAGCTTCCATTGGTTCATTTTTGGTTCCTTTATTTTCTGATTATTTTTTATACAATACATTTTCTCTTCAGGTTTCTCAGAAAGGACATTCTTGGTCTTTCGGGCTGGAACTTTGACCGACTCTTTCAGAGCATTGTGTCTAAACCCCGGGGCGTCTGCCTTTTACCACTTTTCTTTTTTCCGATTCGTTATTCATTGAAGCATCCTGGTGTTGGGCTGAATCAAATCGATTTCGACGTCAATGCCTTGTTTCTTTATGGTGCTTATTATGGATTTGGCGCTTTACTTTACAAAAATCGCAACTGTCTAGAGCAGATTGCCTCGCATTGTTGGTTCTATGTGGCCATGGCGTTGCCGGTCTGTATTTATATTGTCGAGCCCACTTGGCAGGTTGAAGACTCAGGAAGCGTCATTGTGGATATCACACAATGGAAATTGTTTGGATTTTCAATATGGAGCGAGGGAGTATTTCACAGTGGTTGGTTGAAAATTTTTGTTGTCTACTTCAGGGATTTCAGTTGTTTTGCTTTGTCTTTCTCATTTATTGGACTTGCACATCGATATTTGAACACTCCCTCTGTTTATATACGCTATTTGGCAGACGCTTCCTATTGGGCATACTGGGTGCATCTGCTCTTCACATTTACCATTGCAAGTTATCTACAGCAGTTTGCAGGGGTCAGTTCCCTGGTAAAATCCTATATCACTCTCGTCATCGCAACTTTTCTTGTATTCGGGTCCTACAACACCTTTGTGCGATATACTTTTCTTGGTGACTTTTTCATGGGTAAAAGGAAACAAAAAAAGGACAGCGCTGAAGCGCGCTTTACAACGATCAACCTGCTGAAGGCTACTTCACTACCCATCCTGACAATAGGTTTGTTTGTGTTCGCATTGGGTTCGTTACTTCATCAATCCAGTTTGGTCCAAAAGGGACATATCATTGTGGAATCTTATGTGGCGCGCAACCAAGCGCTGCTCGATGATACAAAATCGTTTGACCACATTTATGACTTCTTTGGCAATACTCCTCTGCATGCGGCGACCAAGATGAAGGAGGATTGGCGGCGATATGACCCGATGCCAATTTTAATTTCAAAGACAAGGGATTTGAATGTCCAGAACATGCATGGCAGATCACCGATTTTTGAAGCAGTCAGGAAAGGTAATATCACCGATGTGAGTCATCTCATAGAGGCGGGAGCGGATTTAAATTTATCTGACAAATATGGACACACGCCTGCACATGTAGCGGCCATCAAAGCCGAGATTAAAAACCCTAAAATGGCAGAGCACTATTACGATTTGCTGATCCTGCTTCGAGATAGTGGTGCAGGCATGGATTTAAAGGATTACAAGGGTAGAGATGTCAACGATTGCTTGCTGTATTTTGGCGGGCGACATATCAAGCCGATCGCAGAAAAAGGGTAAACCCAGTTACAATACCGGACCGAAAAAAATAATGAGAAAAATAAATCGTCTGCACTACATGGACACTTTGAGGGCTGTGGCCATGTTTCTGGGATTAGTCCTGCATGCTTCTGTTATCTTTAATCAAGGGACACTGGATGTTGCTCGTACACATGATGAGCCCTCCCTCTTTCTTCATTCCTGGGCAGAGCTTATTCATGTCTTCAGAATGGAATTATTCTTCCTCGTCGCAGGCTTTTTCTCACTCATGTTGTGCCAATCCAAAGGTGTCAAATTTTATGTCACCAATAGACTGAAGAGAATCCTGATTCCATTTTTTGTGTGTGTCATATTCCTTTTACCTTGGTGTGCATCCCACTTTTTTATCGACGTAACCGCATCACCTGGATCCTTCATATCAAAATACTTCGAGTATCTTAGCAATCCATCCTATATCCTGGACCAACCAAGACCCATAGGGAATTGGTTTTGGCATTTCTGGTTTATACACCTTTTGGTTTATTTCATAGCTGCGTTTGTGATCATTAAATTACTGGCTAATGCATTGGGGCTGCACTCCATATCCTTTTCCTGGATACTTTCAGGAGCCAAAGGCAGATTTGGGTTGATTTACTTAACCATACTTACGTATCCAGTTCTTTTATTTAGTCCGCCTTGGGCAGATGTCCCCGGCGTCTCAACCTCTTTAGACGTGCTTGTTTATTATGGATTATTTTTCTTTGCAGGTGCCCTTTTTTTTGCAAATCCCAAAATTTTTGATCGCTTGCAGAATCAGTTCAAATACCACCTTCTGCCGTTTATTGTGGCATTGATCATTTTAATTCCACTGATCGACAAAATCCGTCTTACTGCTTCTCCGGATCTGCTACTGCAGAATTATTCGTTTTTTGCAACTGAGGCCGGTAAATCAGTTATTTTGGGAAATATACCGCTGACCCAAAATCCTTTCAATTTCAGCTCCTTCAATGCCTCCTTTTCCTGGCATGCAATGTGTCTCTTGAGGGCCTATACTACATGGTGCGCGGTTATCGGCATGGTCGCATTATTCAAAAGGTTTTTCTCCGGGCAGACAGCACTTGGCAGATATGCCGCGGACGCCTCTTATTTTGTTTATCTGATTCATTTTCCAATTCAGCTCTCCATCGCCTACTATCTCAGAGACCACCTCTTATCTGCGATGCTTGGATTTTGGATATGCCTGACAGGCTCTACCATTATTTGTGTGATCCTTTATCATTTTACCTGTCGCAATACGATCATTGGCACTTTGCTGTCAGGCAAAAAATACAGCTTAAAGATTGGAGAGGAGCTTCTCGAGTTAAAGACATTGCTCCTTAAGAAAGAATTCTACCTGCCCATCATTGCACTGGCATGTATTTGCTTTATAGCCGATCGGTACGAATCCAAAACGGAAAAAAAATTACTGTATTTCAGCCTTCATGCAGAACCTGAAAATATTGAAACATTCCTGAAAGGCAAAAATATTGATACCCTCAAATCCATCCGAAGATCGGATGGCAGAGGCGCGCTTCACATGGCTGCACATAACATGATAAAGCCCAGACCTGACAATATGATTGAGGAAAGTATCTCCTTATTGTTAAAGGGTGGACTGGACCCAAACAGCGTCGATAACTATGGTCAAACTCCCCTGCATTACGCCATACGCATGGGAAACAAGCGGGCCATGGAGCTTTTTCTAGAGGCAGGGGCAGACCCCAATGCGAAAGACATAACTCACGGTAATACTCCTTTGCATCTTGCAGCAACCATAGGAGTGACTGCATTTATTGATCCGCTCGTTCAAGCAGGAGCTGATTGGAAATTAACCAGAGACGACGGAAAAAGCGCCGCTCAACTACTTTCACATTTTCATCCAGATACTCCTTGAATCAAGATTTCACTGCACTGTGATCACACGGCTCATCCGATTTTAAAGAGTGTTGGACCTTAACTCATGAGAAAAATAGATCGACTTCATTACATGGACACTTTGAGGGCTGTAGCCATGTTTCTGGGATTGGTCCTGCATGCAGGGGTGGTCTTCGCTCATTGGACGATTGATGACGCACGGCAGCATGTGGAGTCCTCCAAGGCGCTTCATTATGTCTTGGAATTGATACACGTATTCAGAATGGAATTATTTTTTCTCGTGGCTGGCTTTTTTTCGTTGATGCTATGCAGATCAAAGGGGACCAGAGCATACGTAAAAAATCGAGTCCAGCGTATCGTCGTACCATTCATCTTATGTGTGGCCTTTTTGTTACCTTGGATTGCGGCTGACTTTTACCTCGGCCAAATACATGCCCGCGAGGATTTTCTTAGTCAGTATTTGAGTTTCTTTTCAGATCCCTCCTATATTTTTACTGAGCCTGGCCCTACTGGTAACTGGTTATGGCATTTTTGGTTTCTGCATCTGCTTATTTATTTTATCACTGGTTTTATCCTCGTTAAATATATTTGGTCGAGGTTGAAAATATTCCATCGTCTCTCTGAATGGCTCATCACCATTCTCAAAGGTAGATACGCACTCTTTGTGCTTGTGTTAATCACCTATCCAATTCTGCTCTTCAGTCCGCCCTGGACAGATGTTCCCGGCATTGGTACTTCGTTGGATATTCTCTTTTATTACGGACATTTCTTTTTTCTGGGTGTCTTGTTTTTTAAGGATACCAAAATACTGGATGCATTTGAGCGACAGACTAAATACCACCTGATACCCTGTCTCGTTGGGCTGGTGATTCTTATTCCACTCATAGACAGGATACTACTTTCCGCGCAACCGGAAATCCTACTACAAAACTATTCCTTCTTCGCCAGTCAAGCTGCAAACGCCGACTTGATCGGTACGATTCCCTTGCTTCAAAACCCTTTCAACTTAAGCTCCTTGAAGGCTCCTTTGGAATGGCACCTCATGTGTTTACTGCGTGCCTATACTACTTGGTGCGGGATTGTCTTTTTCATCGTTTTATTCAAAAAATACTTCAATCAGCAAAGTGCACTCGGGAGATATGCTGCTGATGCGTCTTACTTTATTTATTTGATTCACTTTCCCATTCAACTCTCCATGAGTTATTCCCTCAGAGATCATATTTCATCACCTATCCTTGCTTTTTGGATTTGCCTGATCGCTTCCATCTTGATTTGTCTTCTCCTTTACCATTTCACATGTCGTAGCACATGGTTAGGGCGCTTATTGTCTGGTAAAACATACAGCCTCAATATCTCAGCAGAACTTCAAGACATCAAAAGCCTTCTCAGGAGCAAGCGGCTTATGCTTGGATGTCTGGGAGTCATACTACTGAGTATTGCCGCGGACCGGGTCGAGATGAAAAAGGAAAAGAAACTGCTCTATTATAGCCTCTATGCAGATGTTCCACGCATCAAATCTTACCTACAGGAAAAGACTCCCGAGCAGATTCGTGGCATCCGACGTTGGGATGGAAGAACGCCTCTGCACATGGTGTCCTCTCAATTACCAAACCCTCCCGACACCAAACAAATTCAGGAAAGTATCAAAATTTTGCTTCAGGCAGGGATTACACCGGATGCTATCGATCAATTTGGTCAAACTCCTCTGCACTATGCGACTCGTACTGGCAATCAGATAGCAGCGCAATGTTTACTCGATGCTGGAGCCAATCCGAATGCAAGGGAAAGCAAGCATGGCAGCACGCCTCTCCACTATGCCGCTACGTTGGGTAATCTGGAGCTCATCGAAATCGTAGTCCGTGCAGGGGGTATGCCAGATACCACGCGCAATGACGGAAAAAGCCCTGCGCAATTGCTGGCGCAATATCACCCTCATAAAACCATTTTATCACTCTCTGCTCATCAAGAAAAGGATTGGTAAGGCGCCTGCAGGCATACATCTATCCGCACACAGATCAACGGTCCATACTGAATCATAGATTTGAACGACACTAATTTTTGGTGACGTTCAGGCTTTGTACTAGTAATTTGATCCACGTTATTCATCGATGGCCAAGAATATTAAAACACTTACTTTTTGCCTGGGACTCATTCTCTCTCTTGGGCTTGGCATGCATGGGTGGAATCAATTATACCCTGCAAGCCCTTTCACCAATCATCTTTATCTCACGATACAACTCTTCACACTCGAGTCAGGTCACGTGGATGACAGTTCAGTGATTCCTCTCAGTCTCGAGCTCGCAAGGTATCTGGCTCCTTTGACAACAGCCTCAGGCATCTTGCTGGCATTGCACCAGTTCCTTCTCATTGAAGGCAGGAATGCCAAGCGAAAAATGCTTAAAAACCACATCATTATCGTTGGGGGAAATGAGCGTGCTCTCACACTGGGTCGTGATCTTAAGGCAGCAGGCTCCAAGGTCATGATCTTGTTGACAACGGAGGGAAGCAATGTCGCCGAATATTGTTGGAATGAAGGTTTCATTGCCGTCGAGGTCAGCGAGTCAGCTCAAAATCTCATTGAGATTGCACGCCTGAAGCATGCCAGCAGGGTAATTGTGTTTACGGAAGATGATTATACGAACTTGAAACTAGCACTGACCTTCAAGGCAGGAAGAAAAGAGGGCAATATTCCCATCGCAATCAATCTTGACAGTGAAGAACTCTGTCACACCGTTCAGAACCAGTACGATTTTATCTATGCCTTCAATTACTATCGCTGCGTTTCGCGGGTGCTACTGAGCCAATATCCGCTTGAAGCCTTTCCGGAAGTGGCCTCTTGTTCCGATGAGGACACAGACATCCGCTTGATCATTACTCACTGGGATCTCCTTTCAAAAGCCTTCCTTTATCAGGTAGCTAAAGTTGGACATTATAAAAATTGTCAAAAGGTTAAAGTTTACCTTGTGTGTGATCAGGCTGAGCTGGTCAATGAATTGATCACCACCGCATATCCCAATATTCGTCATTGTATTGATCTGGAAGTCAGGGAAAGTCGCAACCAGGAACTCATTCCAAATATCATCATCCAACTGCTGCACTCTTTTCCTGACAACGCTCTGACGACGATTCTTTACCTTTCGGATGCTCCTGAAGACAGCTTTGCGGGAAGTGCGAGAGTCAAAGAAAAGTGTGCACTTGGGCACCGAACCAGAATGCTGATTCCTCAATCGCCACTTTCAAACTCAGCGGGCGAAAAGCACCTGCTCATATTGCCCGAGTCCACGGTATTCTGTAATGCGAGCATCTTGTTGAATGATTCCATTGACATGCTTGCCTCTACGATTCATGCAAACTGGTACAAGGCTACCGGGAAGCGGTTGAATGAGGCGCAGGAATCCAATGATGAAAACACGATCCAACGACTGCATCAGAACCCCTATTTCAAACCATGGGACAAACTCAAGAATGCGCAGAAGGAGGAAAACCGTGCTGCGGCGGATCACATGGCCGTGAAATTGCGCTCACTAGGTCTCAAGGAGACAGATCCTGTCAACTTGGAGTTGGTTCATCTCGAACGTGCCGTTGATTCTATAGATGAGGCGCAGATGGAGATTTTATCAGGAATGGAACACCGACGCTGGTCTGCCGTCAAGTGGATGACCGGCTGGGAGCTGGGAGCAAGAGACGACACCGCCAAGAAACATCCGGATCTCATTTCCTACGACGATCTCAGCGATGCAACAAAGCAATATGACCGTGATCAAGTCAGGGGAATCATTGATCTGGTCAAAAAGATTCAGTCGGCATATCCCTCATCCTAGGGCTTCCCTTTACGTGCACTTTACACAATGGCGCTGGGTTACCAGATAATCGACCAAGCTGAATAATAATGGTTCAACCCATCTCGCCTTTGGTCTTGACTGCATATTCAACAGTCTTGGCCAAGTCAATCGCCTGTTTGACCGATTCCTCGACCAATTCACCTTCATTATCTGAGTCCACCTTCCCACTGGCAACTTTGGCTGCAAAAATAGCAGCTGCTCCTTGAAGGATTCCAATTTCGGTCGGTTGCAAGTTGAGGTATTCGGTCTTTAACATAGGAAAAATTTATCAAAAACCGGACTTCAGTGCAACAGGAAGCTTGGCCCTGCCAGTGCACGTATTTCAGGTGGAGAAGGCCTGAAGTGGCGATCATCTGTCAGCATTTTATAAATGGATGGCCCACTACTCTGATATACCTCGAGAGGAAACGAGCTCTTTGTGCTTGGCTATTCAAGGGCACTTCGATTCAATGGTCCAGTTCCGTTCTTGTGTAACATACAATCACATTGACGCATGAAAACTGATATCACATTCAAGAATTTACCACCTTTACGTCGACGTGCATTCATCGGTCAGATGTTCGCGGCGGCCGGTTTCGTAGGTTCAGGTTTGCAGCAAACCCGAGCTGCGGAGAAAAAAGCAAATGAGCCTTACCCTGGTTTTGTATCTCCACACGCTCAGGAATGGAGTATTTTCAAACCCGAAATCCGGATCACTCGGCTGGAAACGTTTTTGATCCAACCACGGTGGTTATTTTTAAAAATCCACACGGATGCAGGGATCATCGGATTGGGCGAACCGATCACCGAAGGACGGGCGAAGACGTGTGCGGTGGCGGTTTCAGAAATGGAGCCGTATCTGATCGGTAAGGATCCACGGCATGTGGTGCATCATTGGCAGGCACTTTACCGTCACACCTTCTATCGAGGCGGGCCTATTTTGACCAGTGCGCTCAGCGGTATCGAGCAGGCTTTGTGGGATATCAAAGGCAAGGCTCTCGGAGTTCCTGTTTATGAATTACTGGGTGGACCTACTCGTGATCGTGTCCGAGTTTATGCCCACGTTGGCAATGATCCGGATCGTATCAAAGGACTCAAGGCCGAAGGATTCACCGCTTTCAAAACGGGTGTTCATTCCCGTAATGGATTAGGCGTGGTCGCTTCGCAAGCCGACGTTGAGCAAGCGGCTGAAACCTTTGCCCGTATGCGTGAATCGGGTGGTAAGGATGTGGATATAGGCATTGATTTCCATGGAGCTGTCTCACCGCAGAATGCCAAGCTGTTGATCAAGGCGCTCGAGCCGTATCAACCTTTGTTTATCGAAGAACCGGTGCAATGCCAGAATGTTGATGTGATGGCTGAAATTGCGCGAGGTACCCATTTACCCATTGCAACCGGTGAAAGGATTTTCACCAAATGGGGATTCCGGGAAATCCTGGAGAAAGGAGCTGCCAGTATCCTTCAGCCGGATCTTTGTCATGCGGGCGGTATTCTGGAAACACGATTGATTGCAGGGATGGCCGAGGCCTATTATGCCTCGATCGCACCACATAACCCCCTGGGTCCGATCTCGCTGGCGGCAGGATTGCAGGTGGCGGCTGCGGTGCCTAACTTCCTCTGTCAGGAACAGGTCAGCTTAGGAGACGGATACCTCAAGCAACCCTTCAAAGTGGAGAACGGTTACGTCAAAGTGCCGACGGCACCCGGACTGGGAATTGAACTCGATGAGGATGCCATTCAGGACAAGTTAGGTCATGAGTGGAAGAACCCTCAAACCTACGATCAACGCGATGGTTCAGTTGTGGATTGGTAATTTTCAAATAATGAAAGTCATGAAAAAAAATACAAAACTACTGGGATTGATCTTGGCCGCTGGCATGAGTTGTCTCGCTACGCAAGCCCAGCACAAGGTTGTTCCGTTGGAACATTTCAGCACTATTGAAGGTCTGGAAGTCACACTGTGGGCAAAATCACCCATGCTCTACAACCCAGCCAACATGGACATCGACAAAGATGGGCGGATATGGGTCTCGGAAGGGGTCAACTACCGCCGTCATTACGATCGGAAACCTGAAGGTGACCGGATCATGGTGCTGGAAGATACCGATGGAGATGGTCAGGCGGACAAGGAATGGGCTTTCGTGCAGGAACCCTTCCTGCGCTGTCCCATGGGGGTGGCGGTCATCGACAACAAGGTCGTGGTTTCCATGACACCTGACATGATCGTTTACACCGATGTCAATCGGGATATGGTATTCGATCCAGAGGTCGACAAGCGCGAGGTGCTTTTAAGTGGTTTCAATGGCCGTGTGCATGATCACAGTCTGCATTCCGTCACCGTTGGACCTGATGGGCAATGGTATTGGAATGCCGGTAACTGCGGTGCTGTCTTCACCGATCGATCGGCTCGCACGTTCCGTATTGGAAGTTCCTACATGACTCAGGAAGCAGCGGGCAAGGCTAGTGACGATGGTCATGTTTATGTGGGTGGTTTCACTGCCCGGATGAATCCAGATGGTAGCTGGGTGAATGTGATCGGTTTTAATTACCGTAACAGCTATGAGCAGACGGTTACCTCCTTCGGTGATGTGTTTCAAAACGATAACGATGATCCACCTGCCGCACGCACCACTTGGGTGATGGAATTCGGCAATGCAGGTTTCAGCTCCTTCGATGGTAAGCGCTCCTGGGGTGCGGATCGGCGTCCCGGACAATCGACACCGGTCGCAGAATGGCGTCAGGAAGATCCCGGGACGATGCCGTCAGGCGATGTCTATGGTGGCGGAGCTCCCACGGGTATTGCTTATTATGAAAATGGTGCACTTGGAAAAAAACATCGGGGCATGCTGCTCTCCTGTGAACCTGCACGGAACACTGTTTTTGGTTACCTCCCCGTCGTGGAAGGAGCCGGATTCAAGCTGGAGCGATTCAATTTCCTGACCACGAACACGGAAGAAGAGTTTGATGGTGCCGATTTCACAGGAGGTTTTCGTGATCGCACGAAAGACAGCAAAGTTCTTTTTCGGCCTTCAGATGTCGCCGTAGGTCCTGATGGGGCTGTTTATGTCACCGACTGGTATGACGCCCGTGTGGGGGGGCATGGCGATCTGGATGACACACTCTCAGGAGCCATTTATCGCGTGGCTCCAAAAGGGTTCAAACCCAAGGTGCCAGACTTTAACACAAGTTCAACGGCAGGCCTGGTTGCCGGTCTCAAGAGTTCTGCTGTGAATGTGAGAGCCACGGCTGCCAGAGCATTGAGAGAGCAGGGCGAGGGGGCTGTCAATGAAGTCAAGAACCTGCTGGATTCCAATAATCCTTACCATCGAGCTCGTGCGGTATGGGTCCTGGCTGATCTCGGTGATGCCGGGCTCAAGCAAGTGCGACGCCAGTTGCGCAGTGATGATGAGCAGATGAGAATCGTGGCTTACCGTGCACTGAGAAGGCAGGGTAAAGGTCTGATTCGTTTGTCCAAGCGGATGGCCAAGGATCCTTCGCCTGCTGTGCGCCGTGAAGTAGCTCTGGCAATGCGCGACATTCCATTTGCGCGTGCCAAGGACGTCTTGGTTGCTGTTGCGAGAGGTTATGATGGATCAGATCGTTACTATCTTGAGGCGCTGGGCACAGGCGCTACAGGCAAAGAAAGCCAGCTTTATGATGTTCTGGCAACAGAGCTGGGAAGTCAGAACAGTGTGAACTGGTCTCCGTCCTTTGCCAATATTGCATGGAGGTTACATCCTGCACAATCTGCCGATGACTTTACCCAGCGCGCATTGGCCGAGGGTCTCAGTGAAGGTGAGCGCAAAGCCGCGCTGGTCGCTCTTGCCTACGCTGGCAGCAAGGATGCTGTGCATGGAATCGTTGAAGCTGCCTCCAAATCTAGCGGCATGGTTCAGGCGCATGCGGTTTGGTGGTTACTCAACCGTAAAGGGAGTGTTTGGGCTGATTATAATTTGGATGCCGCCCTGAAGGAAAAAGGGATCTATGATCCGGAAAAAGTGGAGGTTGTCGGGATGCAGGTGCCGCCATCTCCAGAGTCAAAGTTACCTCCCATTGAAGATATCCTGAAACTCAAAGGGGATGCCGACAAGGGCAAGTTGCTGGCTACTGCCTGTTACATGTGTCACAAGATTGGAGAGAACGGTGTCGATTATGGCCCTGATATCACCGCGTTTGCGCGTGCTCAAACGTCCGAAGTTGTCCTGCGCTCTTTGATCGATCCTTCGGCTGAAATATCACACGGTTACAATGGATCCGTCGTGACGACCAAGGATAAGGTCGTTGTTCATGGTCGGGTGCTATCCAATTCCAACCCGGTGATCGTCCAGTCCCAGGGTGGGGTCATGCAGATGATTCCCAAGAACAAGGTGGAATCGGTCAAAGGACTTCGGCGTTCACTCATGTTGAGCGCGGAGCAATTAGGCATGGATGCGCAAGCACTGGCAGATGTGCTGGCATACTTGAACACACTCTAAGAGTTTTTATCATTCAACTTTGGGGCGCCCATCGTGGCGCCCTTTTTTCATTCGATCATCAAAAAGGTTTGATGATCTCGTTTCGGTGTTTTTTCACCAGAATTAAGATGGCATTTTTATTTTCTGCTTCGCATCCACATGCTAAACTCGAAGTGCCTGTTTTATTCATGTTCAATTTTAATCGAGAATTTAGCCATTACCTGAAAGCCATGGGTATCCACCTTTGGAAATGCGCGCTTATTTTCTCGTTCATGACGCTTCACGTCGATCTTGTTCATGCGCAGGAAAAAGACTCTGGCCTAGCCACTGCAATCACTTCATTCAATGAGCTCTGGAATCCAGCACAATTGGATGCAGATAAAGCGCGACTCATTCGTCTTGAGGGTCAAGTGCTCTATTACGACCCGTCATGGGCTATGCTCTGGCTTCACGATGGTGAACTTGGAGGATACATTGATTATGCAAGCGATGAATTGGATTTAAGAGCGGGTGATCACATAGAATTATTTGCGCGGACAGTACCCAATCAGATTTCTATAGATACCACCGAGATCGAAATAACGGTGAAATCTCCCTGCACCTGATTCAGCTTTCCATGAAACACCAATGAGCGTTTCCAATCTGCTCATTGGTGCGGAGGCAGTGTTTAAACATCAGAATTTTTCCACGGACCTGTAATGGCAATGGTGATTCCTGGGC
>MDTB01064154.1_pt1 | contig 15944 bp, 14 predicted proteins | sample 811161 | NCBI WGS metagenome assembly MDTB01 (sample SAMN05326650, study PRJNA326480) | marine metagenome | isolation source: seawater | place: Mediterranean Sea | collected 2009 | reverse complement strand
ACCCTTGCGCGGGTAGCTTAGTCGGTTGGAGCACCCGGCTGATAACCGGGAGGTCGCAGGTTCAAGTCCTGCCTCGCGCACCAAAACGTAAATTGCACACGCAAAGAACATGAATGTCCACCACGAGGGTTGACCAGAGGGGACACGATGGTAGTACTGTCAGGTAGTAATTCAAAACCCTTAGCTAAACAACTTGCTGAGACTCTGAATTGGGAGCATCATTCACTTGAAACTCGAAGATTTCCCGATACTGAAGGATATATTAGAATTCCTAGCGAAGTAATTGATGCTGTTCGAAAAGAACCCGTGGTTTTGGTTTCTAATACCTTCCCTGATTCTGGAATTGTTGAAACACTACTAATGTTAGAAGCCATCAATGATGTTAGGTCTGGAACGATGGAGAATCTAAAAAATATTGGACCTCAAGAATTAGATGATGTCGGACCAGGCATTTTGCTAGCAATCCCATATTTTGGATATTCGAGACAAGATAAGAGATTTAATCCTGGTGAAGCAATTTCTGCTAAGGCGATTGGCAATCTTCTAGCATCTAGGTGTGATGGAATAATTGTTTTTGATATCCATGAGCCTAAGGTTCTTGGCGGACTATCTGTGCCAGTGGCTTTCACATCTGCAATGCCTGAATTAGCACTACATCTTCAACAAGAAGTCAAACCTGACTTTATACTGTCACCAGATAAAGGGGCCATTGAGCGTGCATCTGAAGTTGCAATAGCAATCGATTGCCAATTTTCATACCTAGAAAAAACTAGAATTGATGCCCATACCATCATACACAAGGCCAAGGACTTAGATGTCGATGGAAAGATTGTCGCTATTGTCGATGATATGATCGCAACCGGAGGTACAATCTGTAGAGCTGCAGACGCACTTAGAAGTCAAGGAGCGGTTGAAGTTCATGCTGCTTGTTCACATGGATTATTCACTGGTGGAGCGATTGCTCGCCTAGTTAGATATGTTGATGGTGTTCACTCGACAAGTTCACTCCCAAATCCTCGAGATGTTATCTCCGGCGGACCTGCCTTGGCGCGCGGTGTTTTTGAGTTGATGGAGCGTCTTGGATTGAAACTTTAGGCTCTTAGTAGAGCATTTAATAATATTATCTAAGCCCTAATTCGGCCATATTTTGCTTATTTTCAAAGTCCAATTCTTCCGTCGCGTTTATATTGTTGAGGTTCTGCGCATGGTTGCCTTTAACAAGAGGATGGAGCGAATTCCAATGACTGTACACGTGCGTTTTGAAACCCCAACTGAAGTATCTGATAAAATATATGAAATGATTCAATCCAATTCAAATGGAAGAATTAAGAAAGGAAGTAACGAAGTTACTAAGACTGCTGAACGTGGCACTGCTCAGTTCATTGTCCTAGCTGAAGACGTTAACCCTCCTGAACTACTTGCTCATATTCCTTTGATTTGTGAAGAAAAAGGAATTCCATACGGATATGTCCCTTCTCAAGAATTCTTGGCTTCCGAAGCAGGACTTCCAAAAGGAGTTAAGACTGCATCTATCGCTGTTATGGAAATTAACAAAGGCGCTCAAGATAAATTCAATGAAGTTGTTGAAATCATCAACGGATTGAAGGCTTGAACCAATTTTGGAGTGGAAATAATATGAGCGAAGATCTTGGTGGATGGCCCGCAGAAGTGGTCGAAATTGTCGGAAGAACCGGTATGACCGGCGAAGCAACTCAGGTTAAGGTCCGTGTTAATGACGCACCTAATCCAAGAGACGTAGGCCGTATTATCTCTCGAAATGTCTTGGGACCAATACGTGTCGGAGATATTCTAATGCTGAAGGACACTGGTCGTGAAGCACGTAAACTAAATGCTAGGTGATCTAAAATGCCAGAAAGAAGAATTTGTAGTTTCTCTGGAGAAGAGATTGAGCCAGGAACTGGTATGATGTTTGTTCGCCGTGATGGTAGTATCATGTGGTTCAAGAACTCTAAAGCCAGAAAGAACATGGTCAAACTACGTAGAAACTCTCGTAAAGTAAAGTGGACTCGCCATTTCGTAAAAGGCGGAATGTAATCACTGGCTGTATCTTACTTCCGTATGCCTCATAAAGGGGTTGTTTTTGGGAAGGATTGGTGAACGATATGGAAACAACATATGTAATGATAAAACCTGATGGCGTACAACGTGGATTGATTGGAGAAATTATTGGAAGGTTCGAACAAAAAGGTTTGAAGCTTGTCGGTTTGAAATCAATTATCCCAAGTGAAGAAACCGCACGCTCACATTATGCGGTTCACTCTGAAAGACCATTTTTCCCTGGATTGATAAAATTCGTAACCTCTGGACCTGTCGTTTGTATGGCTTGGGCCGGAAGAGATGCAATCAGTGTAGCTAGAAACTTGATTGGTCCTACCAATGGAAGAGAAGCTGCACCTGGTACTATTCGAGGAGATTATGGAATGGACATTGGATACAATATGATTCATGGTTCTGATGCTCCTGAAACTGCTGAGTTCGAACTCGGACTTTGGTTCCCAGAAGGAGTAATGGACTGGGACCAAACCATCTCAAGATGGTTTTATGAGTGATTGCCACAGACCTTACTCCCATAGTGGAGGGATAGATGATGGCAGAAGAGATAGAAGAAGAAGTAGTTCGCGGTGAAAACCGTCAACCTATTGTTTCTGTCTTAGGTCACGTCGACCATGGTAAAACGAGTGTACTTGACCTAGTAAGGTCGATTGGCTCAGAAAGACAAGCCAGCGTGATGGATAGAGAAGCCGGCGGTATTACTCAACATATTGGAGCGACTGAAGTTCCAGCAGATGTCCTCAATGACACATGCGCAGCAATGCTTGGTGGTAAAAATTTCAAATCACCAGGACTACTATTTATCGACACCCCTGGACACCACTCATTTGTCAGCCTTAGAAATCGTGGAGGCTCGGTTGCTGATATTGCAATACTGGTTATTGACATAATGGAAGGTTTGCAACCTCAAACTATTGAAAGTCTAAACACGTTGAAAGAAACCAAGACTCCTTTCGTAATTGCTGCAAATAAAGTTGACAGAATACATGGTTGGACCTGCGAGCGAGGTCGATCATTCATGCAATCTCTAAAAGACCAGAGAGAAGATGTAGTCTCTCTATTCGAAGATAGGTATTGGAAGATACTGGGGCAATTTTCCGAACATGGATTTAATATTGAGAGATATGATAAAATTCGCGATTTCACACAAAATGTAGCTGTAGTTCCTATGAGTGCCAAAGAAGGTGAAGGATTACAAGATTTACTTGCGGTAAGTGTTGGTTTGGCTGAAAGATTCCTTGAAGACAGACTAACTGATACTATTGGTCCAGCGGAAGGAACTGTTCTAGAGATGCGTGATGAAATTGGAATGGGTAAAACGATTGATGTAATACTCTACAGAGGTTCGTTAAAAATTGGAGACAATATTATGCTAGCCTCAAATGATGGCCCTTTTTCAACTCATATCAAAGGACTAAAACGACCAAAAGGTATGTCTGAGATGAGAGATGCTGGTAAAAGATGGGTTAATTTCCCAGATGTACAGGCTGCGTGTGGAGTGAAAATTGTTGCACCAAAGCTTGAACAGGCTATTGCTGGTACCACACTTTATCTTGCCAATACCGAAGAACAGATTGAAAATTCCAAGAAAGCGATTCAAGAAGAATGGCGAACGATTTACGATAAAATGCCGATAATGTGTTCTGTTTGTGAAAAGGTTTCACCACGTGTGGAATTTATTGAAAATTGTCAAAAAGGAACTTGTAAAGGCGCTATTGAAGAGAAGAATGGTGTAGTGATTAAAGCAGATACTGTTGGAGGGCTTGAAGCCTTGGCATTTGAATTATTCAAACTTAAAATCCCAGTCCGTCAAGCCAGTGTTGGGCCAGTAAATAAGAAAGATATTTTGATGGCTAAATCAATTAAAGACCCTCTCAATAGAGCGATTTTAGGATTCTCGACCAAACCAAATAACGAAGTGGCTGATGAACTAAAAGGTGATGATTCGGAAATAAAATTCTTCAATGGCTCTATTATCTACCATATCCTAGATAGTTTTGAGGAATGGAGAGAACAAACAAAAGCCGATATTGAGGCTGAGCAGCGAGAATCTTTGGTTTACCCAGGGCGTTTGCTGTACCTTAAAGACCATACATTTAGGGCAAAAGGTCCAGCGATTGTTGGCATGAGAGTTGTTGGTGGTCGTGTACATATCGGTCAAAGATTGATGAAGTTAGATGGTACATCTGTAGGCCAGATAAAGAGTCTAAGAACCCGTGATTCTGATGATGTGAAAGAAGCAAGACAAGGTGATGAAGTCGCTGTTGCTATTCAAGGTCCAACTGTTGGCAGGCATATTGAAGAATTGGACGAGTTCTATGTCGATGTACCTGAAAAGCATGCTAAAAGATTGAAGAAAATCGAACTCACTACTGTGGAACAAGAAATTTTAGATGAATTGATCAGACTTCATCGTAAAGATAATCATTTCTGGGGCCGATGATGCTATTTTCACCTTCTGGGTGATACATGATGACATATTACAACCTCACATTGATATATGCAATGACGCTGATAGTCAATTACCAAAGGTGATTATGAGTATGGAAGCAGGATTATCGGCAAATGCTGGAATGAGTCAAGCCGCTGGAACCCAAGACCTAATCGGAACTGTTTCTGCCATATCATCAAGTTTGATGAATGAAGTTAGCAAGGTTATTATCGGAAAGAACGAAAACCTTCGAAGAGTTACTGTTGGAATTCTATCAAACGGGAATATGCTACTGGAAGATTTCCCTGGACTTGCTAAAACATTGCTAGCAAATACTTTCGCTCGTGCACTTGGATGTAAATTCAAGCGTGTTCAATTTACACCGGATTTACTACCATCTGATATCATGGGCACATACATGTATGACCAAAAGTCTGGTGAATTCAAACTACGTGCCGGACCTTTATTCTCTAACATCTTGCTGGCTGACGAGATTAATCGTGCACCTCCAAAAACCCAAGCCGCTTTACTTGAGGCTATGGAAGAAAAGCAAGTTACCATTGAAGGTATTACCCACAAGCTTCCTGCACCGTTCGTGGTAATTGCCACACAGAATCCTATCGAACAAGAAGGTACATATCCACTTCCTGAAGCACAAATGGACCGTTTCTTGATGAAGATGAGTATGGGCTATCCTGACCGTTCTGAAGAGAAAGCAATTCTAGCCAGAAGAAAACTTAGAGGAAAAGATAATCATGATGTCGAACAAATAACCTCGCCAAAGAAGGTTGTTGCAATGCAAAAAGCACTGGAAACAGTTCATGTCGACCCAGCAATTCTCTCATACATCGTCGAAATTGTACAAAGAACTAGAGAAGACCACAGAGTAACCAACGGTGCCTCACCTCGTGCATCACAATCACTGTTCAAGACAGGTCGTGCCGCTGCTGCTATTGCTGGAAGGAATTATGTTATCCCTGATGATATCAAAGGCATTGCTCTACAGATCATCAGCCACCGTATCAATATGAAACCTGAAGCGAAGATTCGTGGAATTACAGGAATGCACATCGTTAGAAAGATTCTATCCGAAGTGCCTGTTCCAGTCATACAACCTGCTTGAAATCAATCAATCAATGCTTGCATTGAAAGAGGAGAAACATTCTCATCACCATTGTCCGAGAGTGCGTTAGTATGAATCCTTACAAAATGGTTGTCGCTGTGGCTAATCAAAAAGGAGGCTGTGCAAAAACTACTACCGCTGTCAATCTAGCAGCAGCATTGGCTAAAGGTTCTCGAAAACAAGGCCTCCCACCTGCAAAGGTTCTGTTAATCGATCTTGACCCTCAAGGAAATTGTGCAACTTCATTTGGCGTTGAGAAAAAGAAAGTCAAGAAAACAGCATATGACTTATTAGCCAATGAATCAGGGGAAGATTTGCCTCTAATGGAAGAATACCTAATCAATCCAAAACAACTGACTGCTAGTATGCAAGAAGCATGGAGTATGCGAAATGGGGGGAAGAAGGCTCCTGAAAATCTTTCAGTTGGAAACTTGTGGTTGCTCCCTAGTGACATCCATCTTTCAGGTGCTGAAATTGAATTAAGCCACAAGATTGGCAGAGAAACTCGACTTCGTGAAGCACTGGCCCCAATTATTGACCAATTTGACCACATTATCATTGACACTCCCCCTTCACTGGGATTATTATCAATCAATGCGATGTGTGCTGCAAACTGGGTGATGGTACCTGTACAAGCAGAATATTATGCTCTTGAAGGTTTTAGTATGCTGATGAATTCTATTAAAATGATTCAAAGAAGAATTAATCGTAATCTGAAAATATTTGGAATCGCTATGACCATGGTTGATGCTCGTTCTAAATTGAGTAGGCATGTTTGTGATCAAGTAAATACAAAAATGCCTAAGAAATTATTCAAAACTACAATTCGAAGATTAGTAAAAGTTGCTGAAGCACCTTGGAGTGGTGCCCCAACCGTATTGTTAAACAAGCCAACAAATTCTGGTGCTGGAGCAGGTTCCTTGGAATATTGGACTTTAGCTAAAGAATTTCATCACAGGGTACTGGCTATGAGAAGAGAATTTGGCATTAACGAACAGCCACGACTTTTGTTAGATAGGAAAAACCGTATTTGATTTGAGGTTTGAAAAAACCCCTCAAAAATGCATGATTTTTGTTCAACTCTTCGCGCAGGTTAAGTATGCGCTCAAATAGTCGGCATTTAGGGATAGTAATGACTGCTGAAGGAATGACATCGATAAGCGTAAGTTATGAGGTAAGAAGACAATTGAATACTTTGAGGACACTTAGTGGATATAAGAGTGTAAATGAGTTTCTAAATGATTTAGTTCGTACTCACAAGATAACTAAGATGAGTGGAGAAATCGATACTCTAAGAGAGAGGATGAAAGCTGTTGCTGATGTCGAAGTAGAACATCTAGTAGACCGATTAAATCTATCACCATTCCAGGTGTGATAAATATGATGGAATGGCGACCTAAGGGCTATTTATTCGATACTAAGAACTTGGTACGCGCCTTGTTTGACGAAGGTACAGATGAAGGTAAATTACTGGTATCTGCCGCTGCAGGTAATGTTGAAATATTTTCAAAGCCCCAATCTTGGAATGGAGTATTATGGTTAATTATGAATACCCTACTTAAAGATGGAAAGCCAATCTATAGCGGGAAAGAACTTAGAGAATTGAAAGATTCACTGCCAATTGTTTGGCGATGATCAATTATCACTATTCTTAGCAAGCCATTCATGACCATACCATTCCCACTGGTCCATAGTCCATCCTTCGGGGAGACCCTCTGCAGGAACTGGTGGGGCGTTACTAGGCTTATCTTCTGATTCAACATTTTCCTTATCTTCAAACATTGCCGATACGTCTTCTGTTGATGGTTCACTTGAGGAGACGTCAATGCCAGCAATATCTTCTAGGCTGTTATCTTGTTCGTAAATCTCTTCAGCAGAAACTACAATACTTGATTCCTCATCTTCTTCAACAGATTGACTTTCATTGAAATTCATTTCTTCAACTTCATCATCCCAAGAGCTATCCGATTCGATACCACCAGTGGCTGAAAGCCCCGCTGAGCCTTCTAAAGCCTCATCATTAGCAGTGGATTCTTCAGGAGCGAAAGGTACTCCATACCTCTTAATCATATGATTTATCTTTCTCTTTTTGGCGATGAAACTGATTACGACCACTAGTGCCGTAATGCCTACAAAAGCAATCCCACCTATTATTGCAACCTGCTTTATAGTGCCACCTAGACCATCATCCTCGTCATCATCTAAGATACCTGCTTCAGAATTAATTAACCATGAATTATAAGATAAATCTCCCTCACCTTCACTTTTATCTCGTGAAAGGTAATTTTGATAACCAGAGTCTCTCCAACCTTTGCACATATCAGAAAAATCATCAATTGCTAAGTTACAATACTCCTGCTCTGTAGATACAAGCGCCTTAGTATCATCATAATCGCTATTAGAACCGACATTGTCACCATCGCCATCAAACCATTCTAATGAATCATTAGGGAAGGCGTCTGATGTATCTGCCCATCCATCGCCATCCGAATCTAAGCAACCAAACATCGAGGTCTCAGAATATCCAGTAGGAGAGGCTTGGTCAGCTTGCCATGTTTTTGTTGAAGTTCCTGTAATAAGAGGGCATGAATCTGGATTAGCACCAGTGTTATTCTCGCCATAACCATCACCATCTCGGTCTATCCATTGTGAGATTTCGTTAGGTAAAGCGTCTGCACCGTCCGAGATTGTCCAGTCAGGGGTAGGGTCAGAATATCTATCGAAATCTGAATCAAGGCAACCAAAGCGATCATGTGTCGAAAATCCATTTAGTTCTGGGCATCCATCTGGTTCTAATCCTTGAGGATTATCTCCGTATCCATCACCGTCTGAATCATTCCATTGTGATGATTCAGTTGGGAATGAATCACCTTGTAATGCATCAGAATTATCTCCATAACCATCACCGTCTGTGTCCAACCATTGTTCAGAATTCAGAGGGAAAGCATCACTCGAATTACCTAATGAGTTATCTCCATAACCATCGCCATCAGAATCGATATGTTGGGTTGAATCATATGGGAAAGCATCACCGTCAGCCCCCGATAAGTTATCTCCATAGCCATCGCCATCTGAATCAGAGTCTTGCGTTGGTTCAGTAGGGAAAATATCTACAGTATCAGGAGTCCCGTCCAAATCTGAATCTATGTCGAAATATGAGATTTCTGTGAAGAAATTATCTGAACCAAAAACTGAAATCTGACCGCCGAATTCTCGATATGCACCTGTAACCATTTTAGAGATAGAAAAGCTATTTTCAATAATAAATGGAGATGAACCTACGATGAAAACTGTTCCTTCTTCGGTTCCTACCAAGTATGAATTTGTATTGTAGTGTGACATATGTGATACTTTTTCGTCGACCCCCAAATCGAGACTTGTTGAAGACCAAGTCGTTGTGTTATACCTATACAATTTGCCATTCGAAGAACCAGCAAAAAAGTTTTCATAATCATCTTCAAAGGAGTGGGTAAGATAGTTATTCGATTGAGATAGTTTACGAATTAAGTTACCATCTTGGCCATAAACATGAGTTTTTGAGTCCATGGCAGAGAATGTTATCTCATCATTAGAGAGTACTTCAAAAGACAAAAACCCTGATGCGACTATTGCTGTTTCAAACCCGGTCGGACCAAACTGATTGTATTCAATCGCTCTACGGCTGCTACCAGTGGTACCATCATAGTAAGCCAACCATACATTACCCTCTGAATCCCAATCTAAATCATCAGGAGCATAGGTCAAATTAATCTGATAGACAATTGATTGTGATGACATACTAAATACCAAAAATCCAGCATCAAAAGATATTGCAAGTAATTGTTGCGCTGAATCTAATTTACCATTAACTATAGCCTCATTTATGTTCAAAGACCATAGTTGATTAAGTACTCCTGAAGACAAGGTTTGACAACTAATTTCCCCATTCTTTTGGACTGTTAGAATTGAATTATCCGATAACTTCTCAGAATAAACAATCAAGTCCGAACTATCATAGACACCAGAAAATACAACATTATTTTCTGCGGTAACCGTAGTCGAAATTGGAAGTAATATCAAGATAATTATCAAAAATATGCTTCGCTTCATGTATCTGCGACGTAGCGTTATTTTATCAATAACTCGCTAGTAATGCATCTAATCATTCTTCATTTTCGTCAGAACCATCAGCATTTTTTCCAAATGAAGATGGAGGCGGTGAACCTCTAGTCTTCTTGACCGGTTCAAGCATGTGCTTAATTGGAGTTAATCTAGCAACATCACCAGTTGGCTTTACTTGAGGAGTTAAAGTTGTAGTAATCGGTGTTAGAGTTGTTGTCACATTCTGTTGAACCTCTGAACTAACCTCTACCTCGGGTTCTTGTGGTTGGAGAGTTGATACTACTGGCTTTAATTCAGCAGTTCCCATCTTTTGAACTGGTTTAGGCAATACGGTTGATTGAACTGGTGTTGGTGTGGCGAGAGGTGATTTGACAGGACGTACCAATGATGAAGAAGGTGCTAGTGGTTTAGAACTGGTTTCTGGTGCTCTCATTCCTGCTAGGCCCATTCTAGGTTGTTGTGGCTGTTCGTTAGAAAGAACTCCTCGCATTGGCCTACCGCCACTCGATCCAAGAAGCGATGGCCTTGCACCTAGTAGGGATGGATCTGGCATAGCTGGGTTTTGTGGCCGGTCTTGACCTGAAATTGATTGCATCCACATTTGCCTCTTTTCAGCCCTTGAGTCGGTGTTTTGTAAATCTCTAAATTCTTTCTCACGGGTTTTGAATTCGGATTCTGTGTTATCTATCTCGCCTTGAACCTGCTTTTCAACAGCATCACGCATCTTGGTTTCTGCGTTTTCTTTGAAATTATCCATCTGTTGAGTTAGATTTTGTAATCTATCTCTAATTTCTGCCCGCTTCAAACCAAGTTGAGCCTCGATTTCTGACCTGATTAGAGCCTCACGCTTTCTAACTTCAATCAATGCCTTGTTGCGCATAATCTCTTCACGCTTGTCGAGTTGACGCTCGAGTTGAGAGGCAACTTCGTCTTCCTTACGTGTCTTGAATTGTTCAAGGCGGTCTTCCATATCAACCTCTAATTCTAGAGCGGTTTCTTCCTTCAATAGTTCAAGATGAGTTTCAAATGTAAGTCTTTCATTTCTAAGACCTGCATCAATTTCGGACATAATAGCCTTACGAGCAGCGGTCTCTCGAGATTGGAATTCAAGTTCAAGTCTTTCAGACCAGTCGGTTTTCTTAGTCTCATATTGATCTTCAAGCATATCCCTTAGTTCATTTTCACGGTCATAACGGAATCTTGCTAATCTATTTTGGATTTCTGCTTCTCTAGCATTGCGATAACTGGTAAACTCGGATTCCATTCTTTGTTCTAATTCATTATCGATTTCTTGCTTTAAGGAACGTGAAATGTCGTCCACTGCCTTAGAGAAGGTAATATCGTACTTCTCTCTTAGGCGTACCTTTCTATCAGACAACTTTTCTAGATGCCTGGTCTCCAATTGCTTCTCTAATTCGACTCTTAGTTCATCTCTTCGACGAGCGATTGCCAGTTCGACGTCTTCTCTCATTTCTTCTTCAAGGTCGTTGGTTTCATTACGGAGTCTTTGTTCTAATTCAGATTGTATCTGCTGAGCAATATCTTCTTCTAAACGTAGACTTCTACGATCATATTCTGCTTTTAGACGAGCCTCTCTTTGCTTCAATCTAGCCCTGAGTTGTTGCTCTAAACGTGTTCTAATCCCACGTCGTAATTGTTCTTCACGCTCCGCTAATCTTGCTGAATGGCTCTCTTCTAAACGGTTTAGTTCACTACCTTCCATTTCTTTGAATCTAGATTCCATCTCCTGAGAAATAGATGATTCCATTTCACGAATTCTATGTTGTAGTTCTTGATTGTAGTCAAGTGCGATTCTTTCTTTTTGAACTTCAACTCTTTGCCTATGCTCATCTTGAAGTTCGGCTTCAATGTCTTGTTTTAGTCTCTCTTTGTGTTCTTCCAAGCGTAGGTCTTGTTCAATTTCATACTGCTCTTGGAGAACCTCGACTTGTCTTGATAATCGTAATTCATATTCTGAACGTAGACGGCCTTCTTCTTGAGCCAATGCTTCTCTTTCTAATTCAGCAAGTTCATTTTCCATCGATTCACGCATTTCTTTTTCTAGAGCATCAAGGGTTAACTCGTGTTGAACTGCTAGGTCTGTTGCTAAGGTTTCTTGCATTGCAATTACTCTTTCAGCAATAGCCTGTTGCCTAAGTCTTCTTTCCCTACGAATGTCGGCACGTAGCCTCTCTTCTTGACGGAATCTTGCACTGGTTAATTGTGCTTGGTCAATCGATTGACCGGAGGAATTTGTGAATTGTGAACGCAGAGCGGCAAGTGATAATTTGTCCGCATTGAGTCTCTTACTACGAGCGACATCTAGTGCCTCTTCCATCTTGCTATCGCTAGTACCCATAGAACCCATCCAGTATCATATGGACTTTTTATCATACATAAGGTACGCGATAAATTAGAGTCCTGAGAAGCCGTTTTCAAGGCTAAATTATTGATTTCAAACCGATAAAAAAGCAACAATCAGTTTAGAATTTCACGCTAAACTTAGTATCGCAGGCCGGACAGTCAATATTTCTCTTGCCGGGCTTTCTTTTCATCCTCAGTCTTCTTTCACAACCTGGGCAGGTAACTTCTACCCTTGGAATATTAGGATGGACAATAAAAGCATGTTCACAAGAACCACATTGAATATTGGCTGGCCTGCTATCCACTCCGACAATCAATACTTTTTCACAACCAGGGCAACTTACTTTTTCATCTTTCCATTTTCTTCTAGTAACAGGGTGTTCAACTTTGACTTTAGATTCACACATCAAACAATTTACTTCTCCTAATTCAGGAGGGAGTAATTCATCGCATTTTGGACATGTCAAAGGCGGAGGAGCTATTCTGGATTCGATTCTAATTTCTTCCTCTTCATCTTCATCCATAATATCACTTATCCTGTTCAATCAATGCTATTGTTCCAGGGACAAAATTCCATGGGATGTCGACTTCAATACCCAAATCTTCGGCTAGTTGTTCGAATAATAATTTTGCTCCAATTTTATCTCTGGAGCCATCTAATGAGATTAAATGAATTCCATTTTCGGATTCTAATAATGCCCCTATTTCGCCAGGAGGTGAATTTATATTTACTTTGGTCACGATTGGTTTTACCGCTGTAATTATCCCAGGGATTTCAACTCGGCTTGCTGCTTTCCACCATCTAGCTCTACCTACGTCCCTATGGTTTTCCACCAATCCTAAAGATGCTAATTTTTTCAAATGATGGTATAGATTATATCGATCGACATCGAGTGATGTTTGAAGTTGAACTGTACTCATTTCCTCTGTTTCACAAAGAGTAGAGTAAACATTCCTGCGCGTAGGGTGAGCGAGAGCGGCAGTAATTGGGTCTGCTTGTACTCTAGCCATCTTCGCACCTAAACCGAAGAGCCGCCACTAGGGTTTAAGATGTCGCGTGTAAATCTATTTCTGAGGTATTTTGTGAGACTGGTTGAGAGAAGTAATGCTGCTTAAATTGAATAAATACGGCTTTAGTATCGCTCCATAAAGATTTGATTATGGCCCACAATATGCCCATCATACTATCTTTACCTGCGAGTCTAGCACCATTTATTATTACCAATAATACCGATGCTTCATGAATCAATACACCTACCCATAATTGGTCATACCATCCATTGATTACTGCAATCACTAATGTTAATGTAATAAGGATTGAAATTGCAATGTTTCCAATTAAGGCATTATTCATCTTCTTCGATAAATCATGTAATTCTAGAAGCATTTTAGGTTCATCTCCAGGGAACATGATATCTGCTGCTTCAAGATTTACCGATTCGCCAGTACCAACGGCGATTCCAACATCGGCTACCGCAAGTGCGGCTGAATCATTAAATCCGTCTCCAACCATCATTGTGACATGGGTTTGAGACCTCTTCTCTACCCAGGAAACCTTCTGTTCAGGAGATAGCCCGCCGTGAGCAGATTCATCAGGTAATCCTATTTGACTAGCAAAGCTACTGACTGAAGATTGTTGGTCTCCAGATAGAATTTCAATTGAAACAGAACGTTTATTGAAGCCATGGATTAATTCTTTACTACCGCTACGAGTATCATCATGGATGAATGTGAATAATGCTAGTGCGGTATCTTCTCGAGCGAGTAAACTCATTCCATTTCCTTGCTTCTTTGCAGTTTCTATGGCCTGTGAAATTTCTTTTCCAAGTTTAATTTTGTATTTTTTAGCCATGTCAGCACGGATGAAATAAACTTCTTTACCGCCTGACATACCCTTTACTCCGGCTTCTACATCTGCGATTCCAGTTACTTCGGATGAAGGAATTTTTTGAACTTTCAAATACTCTAATATCGCTTGAGCGTAAGGGTGGGAAGACCTTTTCTCAAGACCACCAGCAAGCCCCAAAGTAGCTTTTTTCTGCCTACCTTTAGCGATTGTAACTTCGCCGATTGTCGGTTTACCAGATGTCAGAGTCCCTGTTTTATCCAATAATACATGATTTACTTTAGATAACCTTTCCAAGATATCCCCGCCTCTTACTATTGCACCCATTCTAGAGGCTCGTGATAGTGCTGCTGCATGAGGCATTGCTGCTGCTAGTAAGAGTGCACATGGACATGCCACCACCCATAATAGAAGGATTATCTTCCAGTCATTTGCTGGGAACATGAAGTACCAAACTAGAAGAGCGCCGAATAGAACTACAGGCACCCAAATGGCAGTGAATTTTTCAAGTTGATTTTGGATTTTTGGCTTCTGCTCTTTGAAACTGTGAACCGCTTCAATAATTCCGGATAACCTTGTATTCTCTCCTATTGCAGACACTTCGATCAGTACAGGACCTCTAGCAAGTATTAATCCTGCATGTATCGTGTCTCCTTCTGTCACCTCTACAGGTGCGGATTCACCTGTCAGAGGGGCTTTATCCAGTGCCCCAAAGCCATCAATAATTTTGCCATCCGCCGGAATCAATTCACCACTCCTAACCTCAATAATATCTCCAATTTGTAGAATATCTAGTGAAATTACTTCACTTTCCTCAGTATTTTTAGGTTGATTATTGTGTAACATTGACTGTGAACTCGAAGGACTATTGGTTTCAATTTGGAAGGATAACTGTGCCGGAATAATTGACTCTTGGTTTATTTTCCCTCTTGAAATCATTCGCCGGGCTGTTCTTGGTATCCTATCCAAACCACCTTGCATAGCATTACGAGCATTTTCAAGTGCGCTACTTTCAAGATGCGCAGCAATTGCAACTAGAATGACAACCATCAGTGCCTCTTCCCACATACCAAGAATTGACGCTCCTATAACTGCAATACTAGTTAAAACTTGGAAACCCATTTGTCTAGACATCAAACTAGCAATTGCTTCATGGAACATCTGTAAGCCACCAATTAAAATTCCAACTGAAGCAATAAGGCCAATTACCATTGGAGGCATACTAAGGACTTCTCCAAATATTACTAGAATCAATAGCGGAACTGCAACAGCTCCACCAAATAATCTCCATTGGTCAGGGCGTAATCGAGTGCTAGAAACCTCGGTGAATACTGGCTTGGTTCCGATAATGCGTGCCAAGGAACTATCTCTCAGTCCCAACATTTTCTTATTTGGTGCAGGAAGTAATTGTATTAGGATTTCATTATCTCTGTTAACTTCTACATCTAGGATACCTGGTTGCCTAAGTAGCAATTTTTCTACCTGCTTTAATTCGATTTTATTTCTTTTAGCAACAACTCTTGCATTGACCCCTGACAATAAGTAAAACGAAACATCGGGTGGATGGCCTAGCGATTTTAGAGTTGAACTGACTTGTGAAAGAAGACCATGTTCCAAATCAACCTTCAGACTGACTTCACCGGTAGTTGCTGAAATCTTCACCTCTGTTGTTTGCATTAGATGATCTAATGCATTGAAGGCTTTACTTGCACAATCTGGACAATCCATTCCAACTAGTGGCCATTCTACTTCGAAAATTCCATTTGGTTGTTCGACAACCAAATCATCGAGTATCTCCGCTTCAAGTATTTCTTTTTCGAGTTCTTGGTCAATTGCTGGCTTTTGTTTCTTTTTGCCCAATTTTGGCAATTTTATTTTGGATTTTTTTTCTACTGGAGGCTGATTCTCTTCTTCGAGAGAAAGGAAGTTCTCAACCTTCTCTTTCTCCGCCATGTTTCGTCTAAAATATAGTTCTTCATCAATATTCGTATCAATGATTTGTGCTT
>MDTB01052034.1_pt1 | contig 15944 bp, 14 predicted proteins | sample 811161 | NCBI WGS metagenome assembly MDTB01 (sample SAMN05326650, study PRJNA326480) | marine metagenome | isolation source: seawater | place: Mediterranean Sea | collected 2009 | reverse complement strand
TTTAAAACCTTTATCTAGAGACTCTTGACATTTTTTTTCTACTAACTTTTTATCAGAATATCTAAACAAACTTGCATAAGCTTTAAATTCTTTTTTTTTACCACCGTCTATTAATTTATAAATTGGTAATTTTTTCTCTTTACCTAGCGCATCCCATAATGCAATTTCAATTCCTGAAAGAGCATAAATTGTGATCCCATATCTACCAAAAATATGTAGAGTTTTTTGAACATTATAAACTAAATTATTTATATCTTCTTTAGAATTAATTTCTTTTCCAATTACTGATGGAGCAACCATTTCCTCAATAGAAGTTTTTACAGATTTCCAGGAAACATATCCGAAAGATTCACCCCATCCAATAATTCCAGAGTCTGTTTCAACTTTAACAAGTACAAACTCTAATTTTTGCCAATCTTGGCCATGGAATTTTGTTTTTTTTGCACCGTGTTCAAAAGGAACATGAATACAGATCGGAGTTATTTTTTTTATTTTCATCAGGAATTATTTATTTTTTAAAATATTTGATAATTTTCCTTTAAGACCATCAGTAGTAAAAACGCCCCCATGAAGTCTTAAAGCTATTTTGTCTTTGTATTCGTTTTTAGTTAATTTATCTTTGGAGTAATTTTCTGCATTATCCATTGGTTTATATCCTAATCTATACGCTTCTTTATTATTCCACCATGCTCTTTTATTTTTGGATATCCCGTAAACACTTGAGCAATATAGTTTTTTACTTTTTAATCCAACATTAACCAATTGAATTAAATCTCTGAAACTTATCCAAGTTGACAAAAATCTCATATCAGTAGGTTTTGGAAGTGCCGAACCAATTCTTATATTTAGTATTTTGATATTATATTTATCTGAATATAATTTTGATAAAGACTCACCAAAACATTTACTCACTGCGTAATGAGAGTCTGGTCTAAATGAGGATTTGTCATCTAAACGTTTTTTTCTATCATGATAACCCATGATATGAGCAGAGCTAGCAAAGATTATTCTTTTTACTTTATTGACTCTACAAGCCTCAAAAACGTTATAAGTGCCAATTATATTATGATCAATAATATTTTGAAATACATCTTCATGTGGTTTATGTCTTGGTATCCCGCCAAAATGAATTACAGCGTCCATTCCTTTAGTAATTTTTTTTACTTTATTAAAATTTCTTAGATCAATTATTTTAATTTTTTTATTAAGAGAAATGTTTAAAGATTTTGCTGCTGGGCTTGATATTTTTTTTATATCACACAAAGTTATTTTATAACCTAATTTAGATAAACCTTGACTAGTAATACTTCCACATAATCCAGATGCTCCTGTTACTAAAACTTTTTTAATCATAACTATTTATAAAACAATGTTATTATTTCTGGAAATAAAACAGCCATAAATAATACAAAGATCATTATTCCACAAAATGGCCAAATGGTCCAAAAGACTCTTGAAATTGTGGTATTAGCTATTGCACAAGAAATATATGTTAAAATTCCAACTGGAGGTGTAACTGAGCCAATCACTATAGCCATAACTAACAAAACTCCAAAGTAAACTAAGTCAATTCCCAATCCATTAACAACAGGCAACATTACGGGTGACAAAATAATTAATACAGGAATTCCCTCTACAAATAATCCTAATATTAATACAAATATTAAAATTAAAGACAAAATAATTATAGGATTATCGCTGAAGGACGTTAAGAAAGATAAAGCTATCTCCCCAAAACCTTCCCAAGCAAGTGCCCAAGCAAACGCACTGGCTGCAGCAATAACAAAAAGTGCTATAGAAGTTGTTATAGATGCTTTAACAAGTATCCCACCTAAATCAGAAAATTTAATTGTTTTATTGATGAATACACCAACAATAATTGCATAAAATACCGCAACAACTCCTGCTTCAGTAGCAGTAAAAATTCCACCAAAAATTCCACCCAAAATTATCACTGGCATCATTAAGGCTATTAATGAGTCTAAAAATGATTTTATTAAATTCTTTAAAGAACTTCGTTTCTCTGAAGGATATCCTCTTTTTTTAGCGTAAAAATAAGTTACCACCATTAAAGATAAACCAATTAAAATTCCTGGTATGATTCCACCTAAAAATAATTTTGCTATAGATACATTTGCAATTGATCCATAAATTACAAATAAAATACTAGGAGGAATTATAGGCCCAATTGCGCTTGAGCTAGCGCTCACAGCAACAGCAAAATCTGGATCAATACCACTTTTTTTCATTGCCGGTATTAACATTGATCCGAGAGCTGACGCATCAGCGGTCGCTGATCCAGAAATTCCAGAAAAAAACATACTTGATACTATTGAGACATGAGCTAAACCTCCTTTTATATGCCCAACTAAAGCTTTAGAAAAAGAAACAATTTTATCAGTAATACCGCTCTCATTCATTATTTCTCCAGCAGCTATAAAAAAAGGAATCGCTAATAAAGTAAATGAGTCTACACCCGAATACATACGAGTTACAATTGCGCTTAGAGGCAAATCTCCATAAAAACATAGCGCTATCATAGAAGACAAACCAATAGAGAAAGCCACTGGTAAATTTAAAAATAGCAATATGAAAAAGAAAGCAAATAAAATAGCAAGCATTATTTTTTTACCTCATCGAGAACCTTTTTGATAGAAATCCAAATCATAGCTGCCATTGAGAAAGGTATTGATAAATATACAAAGGTAAGTCTTATCTCTAGAGCAGGTGACCTTTGAGTATAATTATCGATTACTAGAGGAATAGACCCAATAAATATTAGTAGACAAAAAATAATTATAAGAAAATTGGTAAAAATATATATAGATTTTTTCTTTTTGTTAGTTAATTGAGTTGTTATTATATCTACTCCAATATGTAAACCTTTGTGTAATGTAATGGCGGCTCCCAAGAAAATTACCCAAATAAAAAAAAATATTGTAATTTCACCAGCCCAAGGTAATGCAGAATTTAAAATATACCTGAAAATTACTTGAGTAAAGGTAATTAAAATCATTAATAGAAATAGAGAGGATATTATGGGTTTAAATATTAAGTTTACTAAATCGCTATCATTATTTTTTCCATTCTCTGTTTGAGAACTCTTTATAAATTTTTTAATTACACTTAGCATAACATAAATTTTATCATTGAGTTTATCTTAATAAAACTCTAAAATATATACTATGAATATTATAGATGAAAAAGAATTAAAACAGAGACTAGAAACCCTAAGAAAGATTATAAAACAAAGAAATTTAAACGGAATAATTGTATATTCAGATGAATATAGGTCTGGATATTGCACCTACTTTACAGGGTACAAACCAATAAATGTAATCGAAGAGTCCCCACAAACATTGTTTTTAATGGAAAACGAAGATCCTTTCTTAGTTATAGGCAGGCTAAATTATTATTCTGCAAAAGAGACTGTTTGGATCAAAAAAATTTTGCAACATCATAAATTTGAAAATGAAATTTGTAACTCACTAAAAAAATATAATAAAAAAGGACTTAAAATCGGCATTGCTGGAGAACATTTAATGCCGTTTTATTTAAGAGATATTTTAACAAAAGCGATGCCTGACGTTGAATTTCCGATTGTAACAGAGATATTAGATGATATGAGAAAAATAAAAAGCTCTAAAGAGATAGAGCTAATGGAAAAAGCTGCTGAAATTAATGATCAAGTTTTAACCGAGTTGAAAAAAATAATTAAGGTAGGAATGACAGAACAGCAAGTTGTTGCGCATGCTGATTTCTTAGGAAGACAGTTAGGTGCTGATCTTGGTTCAGCAACTGTTGTTATGTCTGGAAAAAATACAAAATTTCCAGCGTGGCGAGCTACTGATAAGAAATTAGAGAAAGGAGAGTTGTTAATGGTTGATTTTAACCCAACTATAGGACACTACTGTAATGATGGGGGTTTAACCTTTTTATTACCTGGTGCATCAAAATATAAAACTAACGCCTTAATTAATTCTCATAAAATATTAAAGGAAACAATTAACTCTATTAAATCGCAGACTAAAGCCACATCTGTTCATGACAAATTTTATGAAATGTTAAAACCTTTAGAGCTTGAACCAAAATTTTCCCCTTATGTTACTGGGACGAGAGGCACAGGGCACGGCGTTGGTTTGGATGTGGTAGAGAGTCCAGATTTAAATAAGCACAGTGATTTTGTTTTTTACCCAAAAATGACTTTAGCCGTTAAATTAGACTTACATGAGTTGGAGGGAGAAGGGTTAAGAGTTGAACAAGTAATTGAGATTACTGAAACTGGAGCTAGACCGCTTAACAAACTAGCTTTAAAAGTTAAAGAAGACTGGGCAATTTTATAACACTTGCAGGTTGTAAATCAAAAAAAAGATTTCTAACATCTTTTGGTTCAGATATACTTTATTAATAAATACAATAGGAGGAGACTATGAAAAAAATGATAACATTCTTTGTTTCGTTTCTTTTGACTTTAAGTCTTTTTAACTTTTCATATGCTGATACAACTATAAGAATAGCATCAGTATCTGGTCCAAGTCACCACCACAACGTTGCTTTAAATTGGTTTGCCGATAAAGTGAATAAACAAAAAATCGGTGTAACATTTAAAGTTATGGCTGGGGGTCAACTTGGTAAAAGTGAAAGAGCTTATATAGAAGGAATGCAACAAGGCTCAATTCAAATGGCACAAGTATCAACTGGTCCAATGGCAGGTTTCGTTGGTGAGTTTGATATTTTTAGTTTGCCATATATGTTCAGAGATACTAAACACTTTAAAAAAGTTTTAGGTGGTCCGGTCGGAGAGAAATTTTTAGCAATGTTAGATGCTAAAGGTATGCACGGTTTAGCGTGGTTTGATAATGGATATAGAAACATGTTCAATGGAAAAAAACCAATTAATGAACCTTCTGATATGTCGGGACTAAAAATAAGAGTAATGAAAAGTCCATTAATGGTAAATACTGTTAATGCTATGGGAGGAAGTGCAACACCCATGGCTTATGGAGAACTTTACTCAGCTCTAAAGCAAGGAGTTTTAGATGGTGGAGAAAATGCTGCAGGGAATGTTTTAAACGACAAATTTTTTGAAGTTTCAAAATATTACAGCATTACTCAACACTTTAGACCCCCAGGAGTTGTTGTAATGTCCAAAAAAACTTGGAACTCATTAAGCGGAGATCAACAAAAAGCTATTACTAAAGCTGCTGCTCAACTTCAAAAGTATGAGATAGATCTAACAACCAAAGTTGTTAAAAAAGCTATGAAAGATCTAAAGGGAAAAGGAATGGTTATAAATAAAGCAAACGTTCCTGCCTTTGCTGCTGCAGTGAAACCTGTTTACAAGAGTTATAGTGATAAATACGGTTCTAGCATGATAGACGCTATTTTAAACACTAAATAAAATATTTTAAAAATTATACCCCCTTAAAAAAAGGGGGTATAATTTATCTGAATTTTTTAAAATTTGGTTTTCTTTTTTCTAAAAAAGCTTTAGCACCCTCACTTTGCTCTCCCGTTTTAAAATAATTTGGTGCTTCTTCTTCAACGATGCTTTTTTGAGTAATTTTTAAAATTTCCTCAAACTGTTTTCTAAAACTGGCTTTAAGAATTTTGAGGCAAGTGGGGGCTGCTTTTAATATCTCTTCTCCGTATTTTTTTACCTCTTCATCTAGTTTATCCTTTTTAACTACTGAATTAACTAATCCCCAATTCATCATTTCTTTTGCAGAGTATCTTTTACAAGTCATCCACATTTCTCTTGCCCTTTTGTGTCCTAAAATATTTGCTGAATGAGCGACTATCGCACCTCCTGCTGGGGAACCTACTCGAGGGCCATTTTGCCCAAAAATTGAATTTTCACTAGCAATAGTAAGATCACAGAAATAGGCCATATGATTTCCTCCACCAATTGCGTACCCATTCACCTTAGCAATGATTGGTTTGCTACATCTGGTTAAATGAATATGAAACTCATATTCATGATCTTGAAATTCTTTTGAGCTTTCCCAATTCATATCGCCACCTGAGCAAAAAGCCCTATCACCTGCTCCAGATAAAACAATTACCCCAACCTCTTTATTACTCTCTGCTTTATCAAGAGCTACCTTTAATTCTTGTAATGTTTTAGGAGTAAAAGCGTTCAAAACTTTTGGCCTATTTATTGTTATGTTGGCATAATCGCCTTTAACCTCATAAAGTATATCTTTAAACTGCATATTCTTTTATCTCCTCAACAGACTCTGGATTCAATAAAGTTGAAACATCTCCAGGATCTTCATTTATTAAACAAGATTTAATAATTCTTCTCATTATTTTTAAATTTCTTGTCTTTGGTAAATCTTTTACAAAAATTATCCTATCAGGTTTAAAGGATTTTCCTAAATCTTTAGTTATTAAATTAATAAAGACACTCTCTTTGAGGTTTTTTTCACTTTCTAATGGCACAATTAATACAATGATTTTAGATCCTTTATTTGCATTAGGTACACCAACCGCAGCAACCTCTTTAGCCTTACCGCTTTTTATAATGATGCTCTCTATTTCTGAAGGTCCAACTCTTTTTCCTGAAACTTTGATCGTGTCATCAGATCTTCCATGTAAATACCAATGACCATCTTTATCTTTACTCGCAAGATCGCCATGTACCCATAACCCACTAATAACTTTCCAATAATTTTCTATATATCTCTTATCATCCTCCCAAAGACTTTTAGTTAAACCTATTGAAGATTTTCTCATTACTAGCTCCCCCAATTGATCTTCAGAGACTTTATTACCGTTGGAATCTACGATATCAGCACTCATACCTGGAATTGGAGCATTAAACGATCCAACTTTAAAAGATCTATGTAAGCAACAGTGCAAAATTGATCCAGAGACTTCAGTCCCTCCAGCTGAATTCATGATTGGCACTTTAGATTTACCAATAAATTCAAATAACCATTTCCAAGGTTTTTCTGTCCAAGGTTCACCACCAGTGCATATCATTCTTAATGAACTTAAATCTAAATTTTCAAAAAGTTTTTTATCTTTGATCATTTGATTTCTTATCAATGCTGGAGACAATTCTGTCCATGAAACTTTATATTTTTTAATAAGTTTCCAAAATCTAATTTCATCTGGAAAATCAGGAACACCTTCTGCTATAACCATTTGTGCTCCATGCGAAGAAGCTATTGTTGCAGATTTTGATCCAACCATCCATCCCATATCCGCCATACATAAATGAACATCAGTTTGTTTGAAATCGGCAAGTATACCTTCATCAAAGGCCATTTTAGTTACTAATCCAATATGAGTGTAAACACATCCTTTTGGCTTTCCAGTTGTACCAGATGTGAAGTGAATTATAGCAGTGTCTTCTGCATCCATCTCTTCAGTTTTAAGATTATCAGAAACATTTTCAAAATTTTCCCAATTAAATATTTTTTTTCCCTTATCTTTTCCTAAAAGAAAAACTTTCTCTAAAGATTTAACTTTGCCTAAATCATCTTTAATTAAATCAAACATTCTGATTTCTTTGGCTTTACGAAAAGTCTTATCTACTGTGAAAATTCCTTTAGCTTTTGCAATATTTAATCTTTCGATTACAGCTTTTGAGCCATAACCAGAAAAAAGTGGGAGTACGATACATCCAATCTTTAAAATTGCAAAATAGGCTATATAGGTCTCAATGAATTGAGGCATGAAAAGTGCAATCACATCACCTTTTTTAAATCCATTAACTTTTAAAGTGTTACCAACTTTTGATATTTTTTTATCAAAAGCTTCATATGTGATTGAACTTTCTTTACCATCTTCTCTTTCAGCAAAAATGAATGTTTTTTTATAAAAATTTTCATTTTTATGACGATCTATACAGTTAAGGACTATATTAGTTTTTCCCCCCACACACCATTTAGTCCATGGAGGACCTTTACTATCATCCATGATTTTATCGTAGGATTTAAAAAATTTTATATTAGAAAATTTAATAACATTTTCCCAAAGCCATTCAGGATTAGATGAACTTTTTTTTTCAAGCTCGTCATAATCTTTTATCTTACAGAAACTTAAGAATTTTGTAAGTTTTGAATTTTTAATAAGGTCTTTTGATGGCTGCCAAATGATTTCTTTAGACACTGATCTAAACGTAAGTTCCTTCTTTAATTTTAATAATATTATACATAAGATCATTAAGTGGTGTTTTAATCCCATGTTTTTTTCCGATTTTAGATACAGCACCACTAATAAAATCTATTTCAGTTTTTCTATTTTTTAAAACATCAAAAGCCATTGATGATTTATTAGTTTGTCTAGAGTCAACAATTCTATTAAACATTTCAAGGCAATCTTTCTCACTAACTTCAACGCCATCTGCTTTTGCAACATCTCTTGTTTCTAAAATAATATCTTTACCTAATTTTCTAGACATTATTTGGTTTTTATTTGAGATATACAAATCAGTGTGATGTAGATCAAAAATTGCAGAAAGTGGACCAATTGCAGTCAGGGCAAATAATTTCATCCATTTTCTTTTTTTAATATTATCTTCAGCTATTGTTTCTAGCCCGTAGGCAGTAAAAGTTTCAGCTAGATTTTTAACTCTTTCACTATGTCCTCCCTCGTATTCACCGATCCAAGAAGGTAAGCTAGCATGATTTTGAATAATTCCTGGCCCCTGAATGCTAGAAGCTTGTGTTGTAGATCCTCCCAAAACTTTATCTTTACCTGCAATTTTCTGCATTATTTCCTCATGGCCTATCCCGTTTTGAAAAGACATAAGCATTGTTTTTTCTCCAATAATATTTTTAGAATTTGTTAAAGCTTGTTCCAGAGCTGTTGCTTTACACATAATTATAATAGCATCAACTGGTTTTAAGGCTTTAGGTTCAGTTGTAGCCTTAATTTTTACAGTTCTATCTCCACCATGACCCATCATTTTTAAGCCCTTAGTATTTATTTCATTTACATGTTCTTTCCAAACATCTATTAAAACTACATCCAATCCTTTTTCGGCAAGCAATCCTCCAAAAAGGCAACCCATTGCACCCGCTCCTAGGACAGCAACTTTAGTGTTTTTTTTAATCATTATGCTTTCATTTTAACTTGGACGCCAAAAAAACCAGTAGGTTTGATCAATAGTACCACCACCATTAATAAAAATGCATATGCATCTTTATGACTACCTGAAATAAAAAATGAGCATGCTGTTTCAAATAACCCTACAGTAAATCCACCAACTATAGCTCCTGGCAAGCTTCCAAAACCTCCGACCACGGCCGAAGCAAATGCTTTAAGTAAAATTATATACCCCATGTAGACAACCACTTGGTAAGTCGGGCCTACAAGTGTTCCAGCTATACCAGCTAAAGCACAAGCAATACCAAATATTATAGAAATATAAAGAGGCACATTAATACCTACTAGATTTGAAATGTCTTTAGAAAATGCAACAGCCCTTACTCCTAAACCCATTTTGGTTTTGTTCAGAAAGAAGTATAAAGTTCCAGCAACCACAAAACCAGTTACTAACATCCAAAGATATGTCATGGGCAAAGTTATACCAGCAACATTTATTGGCAAACCTAAGTCTGCATGAAATGGATGCGCAGTGGGATTCCAAATTAAATAAGCTATATTTTGCAGAATAACAGATAACCCAAAACCACAAATAATAATCCCCATACCAGCAACAGTATATCCTCCACCTTTTTTTGTAAGAGGTCTTAAAAATATTCTCTCAATAAGAATACCGAATAAACCCATTAATATAAAAGCAAAAAACAAGCCTATGATATATCCTATAACACCATAAGCCTCCGGAAAGATTGCGTATATAAGCTCACCGTCAACTAAAAAATTGTAAACCGTTAGACCGGTAAAAGCACCTATCATGAAAAATTCACCGTGAGAAAAGTTTACAACATCTAAGCCCGTATATATCAAAGATATACCCACAGCCACTAACCCATATATTATGCCAACCGTTATTCCAATTACTAAAACACCCTTTAAAGATTCAATATTCATATCAGGGCTCATACTAATGTAGACTAAAAAAATACCTGTAAATATTAGCATTAAAGTATTTTCAATTTTTCTGGTAAATTTGAATTTTTTAAACATTTGCAGTTGTTCCTCCTCCACCTAAATATGAATCTTTAACATTATCGTCATACATAAGTTTTTTAGAATCTCCCTCAACATTAATAACGCCGTCTTTAATTACGTAACCATAATCTGCCAACAGCAAAGCCATTCTAACATTTTGTTCAACAACCAATACGGTTAAACCATCTTTTCTAATTTTATTAATATTTTTGAATATATCTAAAACAATTTGTGGAGCTAAAGCTGCACTTGGTTCATCTAACATGATCATTTTTGGATTCGACATCAAGCCTCTGCCAATACAAAGCATTTGTAATTCTCCACCAGATAAAGTAGCGGCAAGTTGATCTTTTCGTTCATTTAATCTTGGAAAATAATTAAAAACCATTTCTAAATTATTGTTTAACTTTTCATTTGATTTTAATACAAATCCGCCTAATCTTAAATTTTCTTTCACTGTCATTGCAGGAAAAACATCTTTTCCTTGAGTGACTTGAACTAATCCTTTTTCAACTATTTTGTGCGGTGGTTCGTTATGTATATTTTCGCCGTTAAATTTAATTGATCCATTCCAAGTTCTAATTAATCCTGAGCAGGCTTTAAGAATTGTAGATTTGCCTGTACCATTACCACCAAGTAATGCAACTATAGATTGAGCTTTTACTTTCATATCAGCACCGTTTAATATTTGCACGGAACCGTAACCTGAGATTAGAGCATTAATTTGTAGCATATAATACTTGATTTAAAATTGTATATTTAATTAAATACATTTAATTAAATTTGTTCTTTGACGTCAATAAAAAACGCCGAAGGACCTAAAAAAAAAAGAAAGAGGGGAATATGAAAAAAATAAAAATTTTTTTTTCAACAATAGTATTCACCGCTGGATTAGCCCTATCATCAATAGCACAAGCTAATGATATTAAGATCGGTGTATCATTTAGAATGTTATCTGATGTTGGCTATAAGCATGGTGAATTAATAACTGATACTGTAGAGATGTGGAATGCAGAAGGCGGTATCAATGGTAGAAAAATTGATTTAATTCTTTATAACGACGAATGTAAATCAGAAAAAGGAGTAGCAAATGCTACTAAACTTGCCTACCAAGACAAAGTTCACGTAATAATCGGATCAAGCTGTAGTTCTGTAACTTTACCAATGGTTCCAGTTATAACTAAAGCAAAAGTTCCGCAAATCATACCTCACTCAACAAGTTCCAAAATTACGATGACTGGAAGTGAATATATATTCAGAGTACCAGTATCTTCTAGATTTTATAAACTTGTACAAGGTAAATTCACTGCTGAACAACAAGGTAAGAAGATAGCGTATATCTATGTGCCTGACCAAGCCAGCATGGTTTTTGCTAAAGAGATGATTCAATTTATGAAAGACGAGTACGGAGTTGAACCAACTTATGCAGTTCAAGCCGGTGAAAAAGAAACTGACTTTAGATCTTACCTCATGAAAGCTAAAGCTACTAACCCAGATGTAATAGTATTATCTGGTCTAGTTGACGAAACAGTTCGTATGCTTGTTCAATCATATGAAGTTGGAATACCAAAAAGTGTTCATAGGGTAGCAAACTCAGTAGCTTCAAAAGTAGAAGTGCCAACAAACGCAGGTAAAGCTGCAGTTGGAGTTGTTTACTCAGCTGCTTTTGCTGCATCAGACACAAGACCAATCGCTAAAAAATTTGTGAAGAAAATTAAAAGTACTTACGGTGTAACACCAGGTCACGACTTCTCACAAATGCAAGATCTTTTAGATATGCTTAAACCAGCATTGACAAAAGCTACTGCTAAGTTTTCTGGTGATTTAGCTGCTGATAGATTAGCTGTAAGAGACGCTATAGCAGGTATAACAAACTTTACTGGTTTAGCTTCTGGCCCGATTAGCTTCTGCGCTAATGGATCACCAGAGTGTAGAGATGGTAACAAAACACCAGTTATGATCAAATACTCAAGAGGTGGAAAAAACTGGAAAACAGCAGTTGCTGGAACAGTTACATTCAACCCTAGTGACGGTCTATAATTAAATAAATTTTGAGCGGTGTTAAAAACACCGCTCATTTTTAATCTTACGAGAAATTTAATAAATAAAGCAAGAAAATGGAAAAATTTAAAAAAGTAATTAGCCAATATCCTTTTCTTGGGTTTATTATTGCTTATCTAGTTCTTTTATGTGTACCAACAATTTTTTTTACCGATTTATATCAATCACACTTATCGAGCTTAATTTTTATAAATATAATTGTTGCTGCAGGACTAAATATTGTTAAAGGCTATTGCGGACAGGTTACCGTAGGACACGTTGGTCTATATGCAGTTGGCTCTTACACCGCTGGATGTATGTTCATGTATTTAGGTTCTGAGTTATGGATGACTTTGCCTGCTGCAATTATAGTTACAGGTTTATTTGGCATAGTCTTTGGGATCCCATCATTTAGATTGGAAGGTCCATACTTAGCCTTAGCTACATTAGGAGGGGGAGAAGCTATAAGATTATTTATAGAGAATGGAGAATTTTTTGGTTCGACATATGGAATTTCAAGTATTTCTCAGCCTGTGATTTTTGGAGTACCTTTTGATACTCCTGACAAATATTATTATATCTCAATGCCAGTTATGTTGATTGCAGTCTACTTTTCTTACAGTATTTTAAAATCTTCTATTGGGCGAGCATTTATGTCAGTAAGAGAAGATCCAATATCTGCAGCTGCATCCGGAATTGATATTAAAAAATACAAAATTTTAGCATTTATATTAAGCGCGATGTTTGCTGGAGCTGCCGGAGCTGTCTACGCACATCTTCCACCAGGATATATCCATCCAAATAATTATACAGTAATTGAGATGGTTACTTTTTTAGCAATGGTTGTTTTCGGAGGCTTAGGTCACATTTGGGGAGGGATAATAGGGGCAATAATAATTACAATTGTCTATGATTTAACCCGTCCTCTTTATGAGTATCAATTATTTATATTTGGTTTAACAATTGTATTAACAATTTTATTCATGCCAAAAGGAATTGGTGGATTTATAGATAAGATATTCATAGATAAAAGATTTAAAAAAAAGAAAGTTGAGGAAGGTAAGTAATGTTACTTAAAACAAAAAATTTGATGAAAGCTTTCGGTGGTTTAAAAGCTATTGATAAAGTTGATTTTGAGTTACCAGCTGGGGAAATCAGAGGAATAATCGGTCCGAATGGTTCAGGAAAAAGTACTTTTTTTAATTTAGTATCTGGGGTTTATGATCCAGATCCAGGTAGTTACATTGAGTTTGATGGTCATGATATTACTAATGAACCGCCATATAAAGTTGGAGCATTAGGTTTAGCTAGAACTTTCCAACTTCTGAGACTTTATCAAGATATGTCAGTGATTAATAATGTAATGTCTGGCTATCACACTAGAGTAAAATATAAATTTTTTGATGCTGTAATTGGAAGAAAAAAAATATGGGATCAAGAAAAAGAAATCAAAGATGAGATGATGGAGCTATTATCCTTTGTGGGTCTTGCTGATTATGCAGAATTAAATGCAAGTGAGTTATCTGGAGGCCAAAGACGTTTGTTAGTTTTAGCAAGAGCAATAGCCATGAAACCGAAATTATTGATGTTGGATGAACCAGCTGCAGGACTATCTCCAGTTAATGTTGATAATCTTATGAAGATAATTATGCAATTAAAAGATAAGTATGGTTTAACACTCATTATTATAGAGCATATTCTTAAAGTCGTAATGGATACTTGTAATACCGTTACAGTTCTTGATCATGGGCAGAAAATCGCCGAGGGAACACCTAGTCAGGTTAAAGACGATAATGCGGTAATTGAGGCTTATTTAGGCAAGAAGATGAATGACGAAGAGATGAGAAAAGCCCTTGCAGTCTAAAATAAATTTGGTAATATTTTCATATTAAATTTCGACTCAATGAGCCAAAATATAAAAAAAATTTTCGAAAAACAAGGTTTCGTAAGACTTAAAAAGGTTTTAGATTATAAAGAGGATTTAGAACCAGTTTTAAATGATATGGCTTTTATCATGGATAGGCTTGTTCATAGATTTGTGACAAGAAGCAATAAATTAAAAGTATTAAATTATAGCTTTAAGAAAAAATACTCACATTTAGTTTCTTTAAACATTCCTGAGCTTGATCAATATTTTAACATAAGGCTTCCTGAAAAAAACATTAACGCTAATAGTGATTTTTTTGCAAGCCAATCAATATGGAATTTAATAAAAAATAAAAAGATTATAAATAAGATCGAAAAAATTCTAGGATCTGAAATAGCTTCTAATCCTTGTCAGAATTCAAGAATTAAACAACCTGAAAAAGGTGTTGCAAAAAGGAATTTAAATGACGGCCTAGTTGGAAGAACACCTTGGCATCAAGATGCTGGCGTTATGAATAAAAAAGGACAGAAGGGTACTGAATTAGTAACTTGTTGGATACCTTTTACTAAAACAAGAATAGAAAATGGTTGTATGCTTGCTGTAAAAGAAAGTCATAAATTTGGACTTGTTAATCATGATTTTGGAAGTAAGGGACAAGTAGAAGTCAGAGGCAAGGAAATAATTGATAAGTTGTCAACCATACCTCTCGAAGCTGATGTCGGCGATATAATATTATTAAATAGATATCTACTTCATTGTTCGCTACCAAATAAATCAAAAAATTTTAGAATAAGTATGGACTTAAGATATAATAAAGGTGGCCAGCCTTCAGGAAGGGATCCATTGCCTAATTTTATTGTTAAAAGTAAAAACAAAAACAACATAAAAGTACAAAATTACAAACAATGGATTGCTTTATGGGAAAAAGCTAAAGTAAAATGCATTCCAAGAAAATGGTCTTATAAATATCCTCTTCCTACTTTCAAAGGAACTAAAAGAGATTTACCCAATATAATTTAATGAAATCGGCATCAATGGAGAAGAATTATCTCCCAGAGTTTTTTCTTGCCTGCTTAGGTTATTTTTTATTCGTTTCTCAAGATGCAATAGTCAAATATATTGCAGAAGATTATCAAATTACTCAAATAATCTTTGTTAATTCCTGGTTCGCCTTAATTCCAATTATATTATATACGCAAACTCTTAACGGTTGGAAAAAGTTGAAGGGTGCAAATTTTAAAGTTCATTTTTTTAGATCTTTAACTATGGCACTAGCAGTCTTCTTTGCCTACACAGGTTTTTATCTTATGCCCATGGTTACAATGTATAGCATTGTTTTTTTGACACCTCTTTTGATTACAATAGGATCTGTTTTCTTTTTAAATGAGGTAGTGAGATGGAAAAGATTTACTGCTGTTATATTAGGCTTAATTGGCACTTTAATTTCAATCAATCCTTTTAGTACTAGTATCGATCCATATGTGTTTATAGCACTTCTCTGTCCGGTTTGTGCAGCTGCAAGCTACTTGATAGTAAGAAAATATGGATACCAAGAAAGTATATTTTCATTTATTATTTATGGAAAATTATTAATGATTTTATTCTCAGGTATTTTTGTAATTTTTTCTTTCAAAACGATGAATTTTAATGATCTAGTTTTAAACGCAATTTCAGGAATTTTTAGAGGCACAGCGATGATATTAGTTATTAATGCAGCCAGACATCTTCCAGGGGCTATTTTTGGATCAATTATTTATATTCAAATTTTTGGAGGCGTTTTACTTGGCTATTTTGTCTTTGGTGAGATACCAACTATTAATAATTATGTGGGTAATGCCATTATTATTGCAGCTGGACTTTATATTGTTATGAGAGAAATGAAGTTAAATAAGAATATAGTGACATCAACAGCAAGACACCCAACTATCCCTATTAAAAAAGATTA
>MDTB01155231.1_pt1 | contig 15945 bp, 16 predicted proteins | sample 811161 | NCBI WGS metagenome assembly MDTB01 (sample SAMN05326650, study PRJNA326480) | marine metagenome | isolation source: seawater | place: Mediterranean Sea | collected 2009 | reverse complement strand
GTATTAATGATAATTTTCATCCGGAAAATTCACACGTTATTCCAGGATTAATGCGGCGATTTCATGATGCTAAGATAAATGATGAGAAAGAAGTTAAAGTATGGGGCTCTGGCAACGCAATGAGAGAGTTTTTATATGTTGATGATATGGCTGAGGCTTCTCTTTTTGTCATGGAGTTAGATAAAGAAACTTATTTGCAAAATACCAAACCAATGCTTTCACACATAAATATTGGCTCAGGTAAAGATACAACAATAAAAGAATTGGCTGAAATTATAAAAGATGTAGTTGGGTTCAAAGGTAATTTATTTTTTGATACTTCTAGACCAGATGGACCCCCAAGAAAATTAATTGATGTATCTCGTGTGTCGAATATGGGATGGAATTACTCAACAAGCCTTAAACAAGGTCTTGAGAAAACTTATGCATGGTTTTTAAAAAATGTTTAAACTTGTCAAGCAACTCTTCTCTTTACTTACGTCAAGACAGCGAAAGCAATTCTATATGTTACAAATCTTAGTCGTGTTTATGGCGATTATGGAAATTGTAGGTGTTGCTTCAATTATTCCATTTATGGCATTGGTAGGAAACATGAATCAACTTCAAGAGGAAACGCTTATCGCAAAAGTTTATGAGGCAAGTAATATTGGCTCAGAAACTCAATTTTTATTTTTGCTGGGTTTGTGTGTAATGATCACGTTGTTTATTGCAACTTCAATATCAACCTTCACCATATGGAAAATATGCATGTTTACAAACAAAATTGGAGCAGAAATATCTGAAAGGCTTTATACACATTACTTAAAACAAGATTTGCTATTTCATTCATCTGGAAGCAGTGCAATACTTATTAATAAAATTGCAATTGATACCATAAGAGTAACAAGTGCGATTTTATTGCCTCTAATGAATTTAAATGCAAAATCTATTCTTGCATTATTAATGGTTTTAAGTATTTTTGCTTTCAATCCATTTGTCGCAATTATCATATTTACTATCTTTGGCATCTCCTATTCAATTCTTTTTACTTTTGTAAGAATGCGCTTATTACGAAATGGCAGGATTATTACAATGGTAAATGAGAAACGTTTTCGCTTGATGAATGAGGGTTTTGGAGGCATTAAAGATGTCTTATTACTAGGAAGAGATATTGATTTCATAAACCGCTTTAATGAAACAGGCAATACTCTTGCTAAGAGTCTAGGAACAAATGATGCACTAGCTTCAGTTCCTCGGTACATCATGGAATTGGTTGCTTTTGGATCAATGATCGCAGTAGTACTATTTTTAATAGTTTACTATGAAAATAATTTGGGTTTGATTTTACCTATTCTTTCAGTCTATGCACTTGCTGGTGTTAAGTTACTCCCAGCCTTTCAATCAATTTATACTTGTATAGCAAAAATTAGAGCAAGTACTCCTGCTTTTGAATCAATCGAGCATGACTTAATTAACTCCAAGGAAATTAAATATTCACCTTCAGTACAAAAACATACATTAATAGCACCTAAAAAACATATATCACTTGAAAACATTACTTTTAAATATCCTGATAAAGAGGATAAAGTCCTAAGTGAGGTAAATATGTTAATCCCGGTAAATAATGTTATTGGTATTGTTGGTCCATCTGGATCAGGAAAATCCACACTGGTTGATATTTTATTAGGTCTTATAGAACCTCAGCATGGCAATTTAAAAATTGATGGTGAGGTCATAGATAAGAAAAATTGTCGTTCTTGGCAAAATAGTATCGGTTTTGTGGCACAAAGTATTTTTCTTTCTGAAGGAAGTATTGCTGAAAATGTTGCTTTTGGAATCCCTCATGATCAAATTAACCTTAATAAGGTTCATCAGGCACTTAGACTTGCTAATCTTAATGAGTTAATAGACAGTCTCGATGAAGGTATTCATACTAAAGTCGGTGAACGTGGTGTGCAGCTATCTGGTGGACAGCGTCAGAGGATAGGGATCGCTAGAGCGTTATATTATAAATCAGCGGTGTTAGTATTCGATGAAGCAACAAGCTCTCTTGATGGAATATCTGAAAAAATCATCATGGAGGCTATAAATAATTTCAGTGGGAAAAAAACCATTATTATGATTGCTCATCGATTATCAACAGTTCAAAAGTGCGACCAAATATTTTTTCTTGATAAAGGAAAAGTAATTGATAAGGGTACATATCAAGAATTAATTGAAACTAATGAATATTTTAGAAACATGGCAGCTAATGCCTAAAGAAGAGGATTAATATGAAAGTATTATTATTAGCAGGAGGATATGGAACAAGACTAAGTGAAGAAACAGACTTAAAACCAAAGCCGATGATAGAAATAGGTGGAAAACCAATTTTATGGCACATAATGAAAATGTATTCTCATTATGGATTTAATGATTTTGTAATTCTTCTAGGGTATAAAGGCTATTTCATTAAAGAGTATTTTGCAAATTATTACTTACACCTAAGTGATGTGACATTTGATATGTCAAATGGTGAGATGGAAGTTCATAATAATTCAAGTGAGCCATGGAAAGTAACTCTTCTTGATACAGGCATAGATAGCATGACGGGCGGAAGAGTAAAACGTGCTAAGAAATATATCGAAGATGACACCTTCATGCTCACTTATGGCGATGGTGTTTGTGATGTTAATATTAAAGAATTAGTAGAATTTCATAAAGCAAATAAAACAAATGCTACTATAACAGCAATTCAACCTGCTGGAAGATTTGGAGCATTAGAAATAAATTCAAATACAGTTACAGATTTTGTTGAAAAGCCTGCGGGTGACGGAAATTGGATTAACGGTGGATTTATGGTCTGTGAACCAGAGGTTATAGATTTAATTGAATCTGATTCTACTGTATTTGAACAATTCCCCCTAAAAACATTGGCAAAAAATGGAGAACTTAGTGCTTTCAAACACAAAGGTTTTTGGCAGTGTATGGACACATTGCGAGACAAAACAGCACTTAATAAACTTTGGGATGAAGATAAGGCTCCATGGAAATCTTGGAATTAAATCTACCTCAATACTAATATTACATAATTAAATTTTTAAAACTATGTCTCATGATTTTGATACTATTGTTATTGGTGCAGGTGTTATAGGCCTGTCAGTGGCCAGAGCTCTTTCGTTATCAAAAAAGAAAGTTTTACTTATAGAAAAAGAAAAAATAATTGGCTCAGGCATAAGCTCTCGTAACAGTGAGGTAATACATTCAGGCATTTACTATCCAAAAAATAGCTTGAAAAGAAAACTTTGTATAAGAGGAAAAAGTTTATTAATAGATTTTTGTAAAAAAAATAATATTTCATTTAAATTGATTGGGAAACTAATTGTTGCTACCAAAAGTGATGAAGTCCCCACCTTAATAAATATTTATAAAAATGGAATTGAAAATGGAGTTACAGACTTAGAAATCCTTGATAAAGAAGATATAAAGCTTCATGAGCCAGAATTACAAGCTGAAAAAGCAATATTTTCACCAAAAACTGGCATATTGGATAGTCATAGTTTTATGATCTCCCTTTTGGCAGATTTTGAAAATAATGAAGGCTTAATTTCGAAAAATTCTTCAGTCACATCTATTAAAAATTATGCAAATGGATTTGCAGTTTCTGTCAATAAAGAAGATCATTTTGAAGTTACATCAAAAGAAATTATAAATTGTGCAGGCCTTAATGCTCAGGGAATAAGCAGCTTAATATCAAATTTAGAAAAGAAAAATATTCCTCCAAGATATTTATGTAAAGGAAACTATTTTAGTTACTCTACTAAAATACCATTTTCAAAATTAATATATCCTGTCCCAAATGATGCTGGTCTTGGAGTTCATTTAACATTAGACCTTTCAGGCAGTGCAAAGTTTGGTCCTGATACAGAATGGATAAATGAAATTAATTATAATGTTGATATTGATTTAAGAAACACATTTTATAAATCTATTAAAAAATACTTTCCAAATGTTAATAAAGAGTGCTTGATGCCTGATTATTCAGGAATAAGGCCTAAAATTGTCCAAAAAAATGAACCGTCAGCAGACTTTTTATTTCACTCAAACAAAGACCATGGCATTAATGGATATTTTGCCCTCTATGGAATAGAATCACCTGGTTTAACGTCATCACTAGCTATTGCAGATTATATTGTTAAAAAGCACAATTAAGGAAGATAAAAAATTATGAAGATTTTAATTACTGGCAATCTTGGATACATAGGAACTTCTTTAGTTAATGAAATAAGACTTGCTCATCCTTTAGCTGAAATAGTTGGGATGGATTTAGGCCTTTTTTCGCACTGTTTAACTGGAGTTTCAATAGTACCTGAAACAAATTTAGATAAGCAAGTCTATAAAGATGTAAGGAGCATCAATATAGAAGATCTTAACGGATTTGATTCTGTCATTCATTTAGCTGCTATAAGCAATGATCCAATGGGCCAAAGCTTTGAAAAGATAACTAATGAAATAAATTACCAGTCAAGTATCAAAGTAGCCAAACTTTCAAAACAAGCTGGTGTTAAGAATTATGTATTTGCATCAAGCTGTAGTGTTTACGGGGAAGCATCAGAATTACCAAAAGTAGAAGAAGACAACTTAAATCCTTTAACAGCTTATGCTAAGTCAAAAATTGATACAGAAATAAGTTTGCAAGGTTTGGAATCTGAAAGATTTATTGTTACATGTTTAAGATTTTCAACAGCCTGCGGTTTTACAGCAAGAACAAGACTCGATTTGGTTTTAAATGACTTTGTTGCAGATGCAGTTTTAAATGGAGAAATCAATATTTTGAGTGATGGGTCGCCTTGGAGACCATTAATTAATACTAAAGATATGGCAAGAGCAGCGAATTGGGCACTAGATAGAGATATTAAAAATGGTGGAGCATTCTGTGTTGCAAATATTGGTTGCGATAATTGGAACTACCAAGTTAAAGACTTAGCGTACGCAGTAGCAGACATTATCAGTGGAACAAAGGTTACTATAAATAAAAATGCTCAGCCAGATAAAAGGTCATATAAAGTTAATTTTTCTAAATTTAAAGAGCTTGCACCAGATTATCAACCCAAAGAAAGTCTTGAATCTACAATAATCGAATTAAAAGATGGAATTTTAAAAACCAAATCAATTGATAAAAGTTTTAGAGACTCTGATTATATACGTCTTAATATTTTGAATGAGCATATTAATTCTGGTAGATTTAATAATGATCTCTTGCCTCAATGAACAAAAAACTACTAATTAATAGTACTTGCTTTAAAGATCTATTCATCATAAGGCCAAATAGCTTTAAAGATGAAAGAGGTTCTTTTAGTAGGGTATTTTGTTATAAAGAGCTAAATGATATTTTTAACTTAAATATTAAAGAAATTAACCATTCGTTTACAAAAGAACGAGGCACTGTTAGGGGCATGCATTTTCAGTATGAGCCAGATGCAGAAGTAAAAATGGTAAAGTGCATTAGGGGAAGTGTTCTTGATGTTCTGGTTGATATAAGGAAAGACTCACCAACTTTCCTACAAACCTTTTCAGTAGAGCTATCTGAAAAAAATCAAAAAATGGTATATATACCAAAGGGTTTAGCTCATGGTTTTCAGACTCTTGAAAATAATACCGAACTGCTTTATTTACATTCAAATAACTATACGCCATCCAACGAGGGCGGACTAAATGCTAGAGATGACTTACTTAATATAAAATGGCCATTAAAAATAGTAAATTTGTCAAAAAGAGATAAAACACATCCGTTTTTAACAAATGAATTTGTAGGAGTAAATATTAATGAAATGTAGATTTTGTAAAAATAATTTAAATGATGTATTTGTAGATTTAATTAACTCTCCTGCTTCAAACTCATATCTAACAAAAGAGCAATTAAATGAACCTGAAGCTTTTTATCCCTTGAAAATATTTGTTTGCTCGAGTTGTAAACTTGTTCAAATAGATGAATATAAAAAATCAGATGATATTTTTGATGAGGATTACGCTTATTTTAGCTCGTATTCCTCAAGCTGGTTAGATCATGCAAAGACTTATGTTGATTCAATGACAAAGAGACTTTCACTTGACAAAAATTCTAAGGTAACAGAAATAGCATCCAATGATGGATATCTCCTTCAATATTTTAAGGAAAAAAATATACCTTGTTTAGGAGTAGAGCCAACCAGCAATACTGCTAAGGCTGCAAAAGAAAAAGGAATTGATGTAGTTCAAGATTTCTTTGGAAGTTCTGTTGCTAAAAAAATAGAAAAATCAGATTTGATTCTTGGAAAAAATGTTTTAGCTCATGTTCCAGACATTAATGACTTTGTAAATGGTTTGAAGATTGCCTTAAAGACAGACGGAACCATTACAATGGAATTCCCCCATCTCCTAAATCTTATTAAAGAGAATCAATTTGATACCATATATCATGAACATTTCTCTTATTTATCTTTTTATTCAGTAAAGCAAATTTTTGAGAATCAAGATCTTAAACTTTACGACGTAGAAAAGTTCAACACACATGGCGGAAGTATTCGCATATATGCAACACACATAGAAAGTGACATAAAAATATCTGAAAATGTTGATAATCTTTTAAAGGAAGAAAAAGCATTTGGTTTGTTTGATATGGATATTTATCAAGGTTTTCAAGAAAAAGCTGACAAAGTTAAAAATGATTTATTGGACTTTTTACTTACAGCAAAAAAGAAAAATAAGAAGGTAATAGCATACGGGGCTGCTGCAAAAGGAGTCACTCTTCTTAACTACGCAGGAGTAAAAAATGATCTCGTAGAGTTTGTCGTCGACAAATCTCCACATAAACAAAATAAATACTTGCCTGCAAGCCACATTCCAATAATAAGCGAATGTAATGTCAAAGATTTTAAGCCAGATTATGTATTGATACTTCCATGGAATTTAAAAAACGAAATTATGGAACAGCTTAGTTATATTAAGGAATGGGGAGGAAAATTTGTTGTTGCTGTTCCAGATTTAAAGATTTTTAAATGAAAATACTTGTTACAGGTGCAACTGGATTTATTGGAAACAATCTAATCAAGAATCTCTTAAAGGACAAAAGCAACCAGATTATTGCATCTTCAAGGGATTTAAAAAAAGCATCGAAATTTAACTGGTTCTCTAAAGTTAAATTCATACCATATGATATTAATAATCATAACGAATCAAATCTTTTCAATTATTTTGAAAAGCCTGATAGGGTTATTCATTTAGCATGGGAGGGTCTCCCCAATTATCAAGATTTGTTTCATATTGAAAAAAATTTACCAAACGACTATAGGTACATTAAAAATCTTGTTTCAAATGGTTTAAAAAATCTTACTGTAACTGGAACATGCTTTGAGTATGGAATGATAGATGGATGTTTGAGTGAGGACATGAAAGTTAATCCATCTAATTCATATGCGGTAGCAAAAGATTGCTTAAGAAAATTTATTGAAGAACTAAAAAAAAAGTATGATTTTAATTATAAATGGATAAGACTTTTTTATATGCATGGAGAGGGGCAAAGTAAAAATTCTTTGATATCACTGCTTGATGATGCCATTAGAAAGGGTGACAAAGAATTTAATATGTCAGGCGGAGAACAACTAAGAGATTATTTGCATATAGATGAAGTTGTATCAAATATCTCAAAGATTGCATTACAAAACAAACTAGATAATCAAATAATAAATTGTTGCAGTGGCGAATCAATCTCAATTAAACAGTTTGTAGAAAATTACTTGAATGAAAGACAATATAAGATGAAGCTTAATTTAGGATATTATCCGTATCCAACTTATGAACCTATGTCTTTTTGGGGGAATAATTCAAAATTAAAAAAAATTCTTATTGATGCATCATGATCGAAGCTTATAAAATTAACAAAAAAGACGATATATCGAATTTTAAAATTTTTGAAAATAGGATTAATATAACTGTCCTAATAACATCTATTTCACAAAGAGAAATTACTATTGAAACAGCATATTATTATTCTGATATTTGCACTGAAGTAGTTCTTGTTGATGAGGAGGAGCCATGTATCTCTGAAGTTGAAATCAAAAATTTAAGTAACAAAGGAATTAAATATATTCCATACAGTGATGGTTCTGATCTGTCCCTAACTTCAACATATGATAAGCGTTTAATTGCTGCTAATCATGCAAGCAATAAGTATTTAGTTCACTCAAATCATGATGAAAGATACACATATAAGGGCTTAAAAGCTTGTATAGAAGAACTTGAAAATGATGAAAAATTAACTTTTTGCGTAGGACAATGTATTGCAGTTAGAAAAAATAAATTAGGTATCCATTATACTCGTTCATATGAAAATCTTTACGAATATTTAAATATGAACGAAGTTGATGACAGACTTTATTATCATGCACAAAAATATGCTCCAATTGGTCATTATGGAGTTTGGAGGAGGGATGAATACATAAATGCATCCAAAAAAACTGTTTCAATCCATAATAAAGTCCCATCAACTACTATGATGGAAGAGGTCATATTTGAGTTAGCAGCAGATCTAATGGGTAATTCAAAGGCTGTACCAGAATTGTTTTGGATAAGAAATCGAATCAATCCGCCTTCTGGTAACTCTTTAGACAAAGGACAGCATATTTTTAGTACTATTAAATCAAAATTACTTATTTTATTTATTGATTTAGATGTAGATATTGAGATTATTTTTAATAATTTTCGTAATAGTCATTTTGCCTTTATTAAACCTAGTTTTTCAAGTAAGTTCCTCCTTTTTATAAAAAGAGCCGCACGCATATTCATAAAGAAAAAACAAGTTAATGATATATATACTCTGTTAAATAATTCTGAAATTAAATACGAAGAAAATGACTTGTCTAATGTACTTAAATCAATGAAATCTCATATTAAATAGTGGGTTATAGATGAAAATAGTTGCAACTTCTCCTAGTTTTTCTAAAAATAAAAAACTTCAAAGTGAGATAAATAAATATTTTCCTGATGTAAAGTTAAACATTGAAGGCATAAAGTTTAATCATGATGAGTTGATTCAGTTTATAAAAAATTCAGATGCAATTATTGTTGGTCTTGATGAGATAAATGCTGATGTAATTGAGAAATGCCCTAATCTAAGAATAATATCTAAATATGGCGTAGGCTTAAACAATATTGATATTGAAGAATGCCAAAAGAGAAACATTAAAATTGGCTGGACTGGGGGTGTTAACAAGCTTTCTGTAGCTGAAATGGCTCTTGGTTTTATGCTTATGTTTGCTAGAAATTTATTTATGTCTTCAAATGAATTAAAAAATGGTAATTGGAATAAATCAGCAGGGTTTCAACTTAGTGGTAAATCCATTGGCATTATAGGAATTGGACACACTGGTAAAGAACTGGTTAGACTTCTTAAGCCTTTCGACTGTCAAATTTTAGCAAATGATGTAGTTGATCAGACTGATTATTTTATTAAAAATAATATAGAAGAAGCTTCAAAAGATGCAATATTCAGGAACTGCGATTTTGTTACCATTAATACTCCGTTTAATGATGCAACAAATAATATGGTTGACATAGAAGTTCTAAAAAGTATGAAAAATACAGCATACATAATAAACATTGCACGTGGCGGGATTATAAATGAGGCTGATCTAAAGCATGCCTTACAAAAAAATATTATAGCTGGAGCTGCATTAGACGCTTTTATAGATGAGCCTCCAACAGATCAAGAATTTTTAAATCTACCTAATCTAATATGTACTCCTCATATCGGTGGCAATGCTAAAGAAGCTGTTGAGGCCATGGGTATGTCTGCAATAAATCATTTAAAGGAATTTTATAAGTTATGAAAAAAGTAGTTGTATTTGGTGGAAGTGGTTTTTTAGGAAGTTATGTTGCTGATGAGCTTTCTTCTAGAGGTTTTGAGGTAACAATTGCAGATCTTGTTGAATCTAAATATCTTCGAGATGATCAAAAATTTAAAAAAATAAATATTCTAAATATCAAAGATATAGAAAATATCCTGAAAGACGCATCAACTGTTTATAATTTTTCTGCTATTGCTGAGCTTGAAGATGCCATTCAAAACCCAGTAAAAACTTTCAATGTAAATGTTTTGGGTAACTTGAATATATTAGAGGCGTGTAAGCAAAAAGGAGGTATAGAACGGTTTGTATATGCAAGTAGTGCTTATGCACTTAGCAATGAAGGTTCTTTTTATGGAATAAGTAAGCAAAGTAGTGAAAAATTAACAGAAGAATATTTTAAGAAATATGGCCAAAAATTCACCGTTATAAGATATGGTTCATTGTATGGTGAAAGAGCTAGCCACAATAATTACATTTATAATCTTTTATATGATGCCATTCAAAGTGGTGAGTTAAAATATAATAAAGGAGATGATGAGGACCTAAGAGAGTACATACATGCAGCAGATGCAGCAAAACTGTCGGTTGATGTTATTGAAGACAGTCAATACGAAAACGAACATATCATACTTACAGGTACAGAAAGATTAAAAAGAATAGAACTTCTTACGATGATCAATGAAATCATGCAAAACCAATTAAAAATCAAAGAAATTTCAGCAAATAATATTGGGCATTACAAAATAACACCATATTCATATCATTCTGTAATTGCAAAAAAATTAGTTGCTAATCCGTATATTGATTTAGGTCAGGGTTTATTGGAGTGCATTAAACAAATCAATAAAGAATTAAGCCAAAACAATTCGTGACAATTGAATTAATAAAAACATCAAAAATAATATTTTGGGATTTTGATGGAGTAATTAAGGACTCGGTATCAGCAAAATCAGATGCTTTTGAGCAATTATTTTTACCTTTTGGAAATGAAGTAGCAAAAAAGGTTAGAAATCATCATGAAGAAAATGGTGGAATTTCTCGTTTCGATAAATTACCAATCTATCTTAGATGGGCTGGAAGAAAATCTACGAATGAATTAATTTGTGAATATGAACAAATGTTTTCAAATTTGGTCCTTCAAAAAGTTATAGAATCTCCATGGGTAATTGGTGTTTTGGAATACTTAAAAAAAAATGCTAAAAGACAAAAGTTTTATATAATAACCGCAACACCTCAGAAAGAGATTGAGATAATTTTAAAAAACTTAAAAATAGCAAAATATTTTAAAAAGGTGATTGGCTCACCTACTAACAAAAAAGAAGCGCTAAAGAATTTGTTAAATAATTTCAATCATAAAGAAGCAGTTATGATCGGCGACTCTATTACTGATTATCAAGCAGCGAAAGAAAATCATGTTAAGTTTATACTTCGTAAAACGGAATTAAATAAAAAATTACAAAAACAGTTAAAATGCTCAATGATTAAAAATTTTTTCAATGAATAGATTAAAAAAAATACAAAAAATAAGAAAAAGTCTTTCTCAAGGTAATACTAGTATTGGTAGCTGGGTTCAAATACCACATGCCTCCATTGCAGAAATTATGGGGCAAGCAGGATATGATTGGGTTGCTGTAGATATGGAGCATGGAGCCATTTCTTGTCATCAATTACCAAACTTATTTCGCGCTATAGAACTAGGTGGCACTTTACCATTAGCAAGAGTTGCTGAAGGCGTTGAAAAAGATTGTAAACAAGCATTAGATGCTGGTGCAGGTGGTCTTATTATTCCAATGGTTGAAAATGCGAAACAATTACAAAAGGTAGTTGATTTCTCATCTTGGCCACCAAAAGGGAATCGTGGAGTAGGATTTTCTAGAGCAAATCTTTTTGGAAAGAATTTTGATCAATATATTGAAGAAGCACAACAACCTTTAATAGTTGCCATGATAGAAAATATTAATGCTTTGGATGAGTTAGATGATATCCTAAAAGTTCAGGGATTAGATGCTATCCTTATTGGCCCCTATGATCTATCAGCCTCAATGAATCTTACTGCAAGATTTAAGGAACAAAAGTTTTTGGATGCAATGGAAACAATAAAAGATAAAGCAAATAAGGCGAAAATCCCCTGTGGAGTTCATATCGTTGAGCCTGATAAATCTGATCTTAAAAAAAAGATAGATGCTGGCTACAGATTCATTCCTTTTTCTATCGATTCCGTTGTTTTGGAGAAATTTATAAAAAATCCAAGTATATAAAAGATTTTAGTAGAACTTATTCATATATAAATCAATTAGAAGAAGGATTTACTTTAGGCATGTTCAAAAGACCAATATTTTATATTTAATTATCATGAAAATATTAGCATTAATTCCTGCCCGAATGGGAAGTAGCCGCTTTCCGGGAAAGCCTATGGCAAAGATACTAGGCAAACCAATGATCGAGCATGTTTACAAGAACGTTTCTAAATGCGATTTGCTTACAAAAACAGCGGTGGCAACCTGTGATAAAGAGATTGCTGATTTTATTAATTCTATTGGCGGTGAGTCAGTCATGACTTCAGATAAACACGAAAGAGCTTCTGACAGATGTGCTGAGGCACTTTCTCATTTAGAACAGAAAGATGGAATTCGATATGACATCATTGTCATGGTTCAAGGAGATGAGCCTATGACTCATCCAGATATGATTTCAGAAGCAATTTCTCCAATGATAAATAATAATGAAATTATTGTTACTAATCTAATGGGAGACATAAATGATGATGATGAGTTTGAAGATAGAAATTGTATAAAAGTAGTATGTGACTTAAATAGCAATGCATTATGTTTTTCCAGGGAGCCGATTCCAACCAGGATGTTTGGAAATGTAGCAATGAAAAAACAGGTTTGCATTATTCCATTTACTAGAAGTTTTCTATTGGAGTATACAAAACTATCACCGACTCCTCTTGAGATATCCGAGTCTGTTGATATGATGCGCGTATTGGAGCATGGTAAAAGAGTAAAAATGGTACCAACAAAACACCAAACCTATCCTGTTGATACGCAAGCTGACCTTGAGCGTGTTGAAGAGTTAATGTCTAGCAAAAATAAAAAATGAAAAAAATAATTTATCTATTTTTTGATATTGTTCTTTTGCTTGCAGCTATGATCTATTCTGTTTTTAAATATAAAAAAGTTGATACTAATGCATGGGATTTTGATAGTTTTAATAAGATCATGCTTTTAGCAAATGGCCCATCACTTAAAAATGATATTTCTAGTGTAATCAAGGAAAGTTCTGTGTCTGAGGTATATGTTTTAAATTATTTTGCTGTAACAGAATACTTCGATGAAATAAAGCCAGAAAATTATGTTTTAACAGATCGAATGTTTTGGAATGAGAATGCAAATGATGACATTAAAAAAGACAATGAAGAGCTATTTCTTCTTTTAAATAAAGTTGACTGGAAAATGAACATTATATGCCCTGACAGCGGTTATAAATCAATTAGTGATCGATTGGCTCAAAATATATACATCAAAGTGCTCAAAGTACATTCGGTAAATATTGAATTTAAAAATGAAAAAATAAATTTATTTGCACTAAATAAAAACATAATAACTCCACATTTTATCAATGGGCTTGTTATGGTACTTTGGCATGCAATGCATCAAAAAAAACAAGATATTGAAATCTATGGTGCAGATTTTTCATTATTTAAGGAGTATTACATTGACCAAAAAACAAATGAACTCTTTAACACAGCATCACATTTCTATAAAAACACTGAAGCTCAAAACAATGCTTCATATAAGTATCCAAATGAACCAAAAAAAATGATGCACACAAGAATACATCAACAATGGAGTTCATTTTACCAGATGTACCTTCTTTCAAAATTAGCAAAAATAAGGAATATCAAAGTTACAAACTTCTCATCTAATTCATTTCTAGATTGCTTTGAAAGAAAATAATAATAATCTTTATTATTAATTCACATTAATATGTTAAAAATAAAAAAAATAATATTATTTATTTTAGACTCAATAAAAAGGCTTTTATTTTTAAATAATTTAAATAAAAATGAATTGAATGGATTTATTACACCATTAACTAAATTTCGTCTTTTTCCAAATACACGAGTTACAGTGCCATATTCACTTGGCAGGACTGTCAGAGGAGTATCTTTTGATAAAAATTTAAAATTTGATCCAGCAGGAAGACTTTGTAATGATATATCTATTGGCTTAGATGATAAAAAAATAGCAAATAATTTATCAACTGTGCTTTATGAACAAAAAAATATGAGCGCTGCAGATATACTTAATTTGACTAATAATAAAAATTTGCAAAAATATCCTGCTTGGTCCGCTGTTATGCCTTGGGAAAAAATAACTATTGAGGAAATGTTTGAGTCTTATCCAGAAACATTTTATAAGAATAGACATTCAAGAGGCTTAATTTTTGAAAATAGAGAAAGAAAATCTATAATCAAAATGATGTATTCTTCAAGGTTTATAGAAAATAGGGTGAGTCAGATGAAGGAGCTTTATGAAAGCATTAAGTCTAATGGAGTCATAAAAGATTCTAACTTACCAAAAGTAAATATTTTAGTAAAAGACAATGAATGGAGATGGTTTATGGGTGATGGAGGAAATCACCGATCTTATATTTTGTCATATCTTAACCATGATTTCTTTGCTGCAAGAATAAGCTTAATTATAAATAAAAATGAAGTTATTAAATGGCATAATGTAAAAAACGGAACTTATTCTGTTGATGAGGCTAATGAAATTTTTGATTGTTATTTCGAAGCTACTAAAGTCTTTAGAGGAATGGTTTAAAATACTTAATAATTTTATGATAATGATTGCCAATAACTGTTTATGTTAGTAAGAGCCTTTTATTTCATTGCCAGAAGACTATGCAAGATTATTGGGTTACCTTTTACATTTTCCCATGACGGAGAGGATTTATCCTTATTAAAGTACCTATCTAATCTTGATAATGGTATTTATGTCGATATAGGTTCACATCAACCAGTGTGGGGCTCAAATACTTTTTTATTTTATTTACTAGGTTGGAAGGGTGTTTGTATTGATCCCTTGCCAAATCTAAAAAATAAATACCAATTGATTAGAAAAAGGGACAAATTTATAAATGCAGCAGTATTTGGTTCTAAATCTAAAACGAAAAAAGATCTTAATTTTTATTACTACAAGAACAATAGAGATAACAGTACTTTTGATCCTGAAAGAGTTATCGAATTAAAAAATAAATTTGGAAGGGAGCCGTCATCAGTCATACCAGTTCCAAAAATTGATGTTGTTGAAATGTTATCTTCTGTAGAAATTTTTTTCAAAGAAAGCAAAGAAATAAATTTACTAAACCTTGATATAGAAGGTTTTGAAATAGATATATTAGAGGACTTTTTTTCATGCTCCGTTCGTCCATGGATAGTATGCGTTGAAGAGATAGGTGTGTTGGCAGAAAATATTGAAAATGGAGAAATATATAAATTGATGAAAAATAATGGCTATATTCTTGGATCAAGAACTTTTTTATCAAGTATATATGTTCTTGAAAGCAAATTAGACTCTTTACCATCTCATTATATTAAAGAGCTTAAATTTTGAAGGTAATCCATCTAAGCAATTCTGATATATCTGGGGGAGCAGCAATCGCAGCATATAGAATTCATAAATCTTTGCTAAGAAGAAAATTAAATTCTCGAATGTGGGTTAATACTGCAAAATCTGGAGATTGGACTGTTAGTGAGCCAAAGGGAAAATTGAGAAAGGGTTCTGCTCAAGTTCGAAGACACCTTATAACTCCATTTTTAAGATTCATGCGTACTAAAAATAAAATACTTCATTCTCCTGCAATTCTTCCATCTTCATGGAGCAAACATATTAATAAAAATAATGCGAATATTGTTAATCTTCATTGGGTTGGTGCTGAAATGGCATCAATATCTGATATAGGAAGGATAAAAAAACCTGCAATATGGACCTTGCACGATATGTGGGCATTCTGTGGTGCTGAACATATCTCGTGGGATCAAAGATGGCGAGAAGGGTATACTAAAAAAAATCGACCATCTGGCGAGAAAGGAATT
>MDTB01226473.1_pt1 | contig 15946 bp, 10 predicted proteins | sample 811161 | NCBI WGS metagenome assembly MDTB01 (sample SAMN05326650, study PRJNA326480) | marine metagenome | isolation source: seawater | place: Mediterranean Sea | collected 2009 | reverse complement strand
CAAAATACTGGTTTGAATATTTTGAAAGTTAGATTTTTTAAAAATAATGGAAAAACTACAAAATATTTGTTTGTTGGAAGTTTAAATACGATAGTAAATTTTTTAGTATTTAAGCTTTTTCTTATTGTGTTTGGTTTACCACTTTTTATTGCTGCAAGTTCAGGCTTTATTTCTGGAATTAGCATTTCATATCTACTTAATTCAAAATATACTTTTAAAACAAAAAAATCATCTAAAAAACAATTCTTAATATTTCTTATTTCACAATTTATAATTTTACAAATTTTCAATTCTTTACTGCATATATCCTATTACATTTTAAATATTGATCAGAATATAGCTTGGTTTTTATCTACCTTGTTTGTTGCAGTTTTGAACTACAAAATACAGAAGTGGTTATTCAGAAAAATAATATAAATTGACTATGAATTAATTATTTTTTAGCACCCAATCTTACTTTAAAACTTACAATAAATTTCTTATGAGAAAAAAAATAATCTATATGACCAAAGAATTTAAATTTAGAAGAAATTAAAATAAATTATAGTTTTTCGTTTTCAACTATCTCTACAATAAGCTTTTCTAATTCAAAAAATTCGTTAAAAGAGTAGTCTGGAGATTCTTCACCTATTCCAAGTTTTACTCCCTTGTGTAACTTTTGAAAGGTTGTAGCACCACATTTTTTAGCCCCTCCTATGTCGGAAGTAGGGTTGTCTCCAATCATCCAGAAAGTACAATTATTTTTGAGATTTAATTTCTTAAGAAGGAGTTGAAAATTTCTATTATCTGGTTTATCTGCTCCTGTCTCCTCTGATGTAACAACAGCATCAAAAGTATCTTCTAAACCAAAATAAGTCAATTTTCTTAATTGAATATGAGAAGTTAAATCAGTTACAACTCCTATAGGTATTGAATAAGAACGTAACAAATTTAAAACCTCAAACACACCAGGGAACAAAGGAGCATTAGCAAGAAATGTTCTCCAAAAAGTTTGTTCAAGATCTAAAGCCATAAGAAGTTGAGCATTAAATCCTAAGAGCTCTATCATTCTCTGAAAGTAGAGCAATCTACTATGTGAGCTTGCTGTATCCCCGAGGTTTCTTTTGATATCTTTTCTTGCTTGTGAGTAACTTGTTCTGAAATCTTCACTAGATATTCCTAAGAGATTTATAGCTTTAGAGCAAGCTGCATTTAGGGCGGCTTTATTTGCAGGCTCGTATTCATATAAGGTATTATCTGTGTCAAACAAAACTACCTCAGGTTTAAAAATTTTTTTGTCAGACAAATAATTCAAAACCATATCTATTAACAATCAATTTAAGAGTGTTATATTGTTTTCTCTTTGTAGTATCTCTGAAATATTAGCAAGAAATATTATTTGCATTATACCTTGATATCCTGAACTCCAGAAATTATCATTAATATTTAAATCCTCTAATTCAGGAATTAAATTGTTAGCAATTTCTTTTATATCTCCTTTATCAGATTCTCCCTCAAAAATCATTTTTATTAACTCTCCATTATTCAGAGATTCCGAATCAATATGCATTGGACTAATAGAGATTATAAGTCTCGTTAATTTTGTATATAAAAAACTTGATCTCATGGTACAAGATAAAGTATTAAGCTTATCTCTAATTGAATCAGAATAATTTAAATTGCTGCCAAATGGGATTATTTCATAATTAATTGCCCTTTTTAAAGTTAAGTTATTTTTATATACCTTTTTCTCATTGCATGAAGAATCATTAAAACTGATAAAAAGATCGATTTTGTTCTCAAGACTTATTGGCATAGATTTAAGATCATCTAGTAAAAAAATATATTTTGATCTCTTTTCTAGGATATTTTGGAAATACTTCGAGATATTATTTATATTTTTAGAATAAAAAATCTTTGATTTTTTATTATTCTTAATTTTATTCTTTAGGTTAACTTCATTACTAAATGATAATTTACTTTTAGAAATATTATCTAACTTCGAATTAAACAATTCTTTTGATAAATCTGATTTTGAGAAACTCTTTAAAAGGTTGCTAGCTTTTATAACTTTTGCATTATTTTTACCTAATAACATTAAAAAATTTACTATATAATTTTCAATTGAAGGATTACTACCCATTAATAAAATAAAAATAGGTTTGTCATTTTTATAAAAATTATTTCTTTTAATTCCATAATTAAACATTCTTATAGAAAAGAGTGCTGATAAAGACTGCTGCATAGTAAATAAAAAGTTATTCACATATTCATAGTTAGTAGCCTTATAAAATTCAGGGTTAAATCGTTCCACAAAGTCAGTAAATACGAATTCTGCTCCTGTACTTATTTGAATATTATTTAATAAAACAACAATAGAGAAAATTGGACTAAGAATAAATGAATTTCTTGGCGCTTTAATTTCATAATATACTAAAAAAGGAATTATCCACATTAACCATCCTGGAGATGGAGGTATAAATATTAATAAAATAAAAAAAGAAAGTCCAGTAGAGACTAGGAATAAATCTATAGTAATTCTATCTAATCTCCAAATGCAATAAATATTTATTAAATAAATTAAAGGTACTAAATATACTTTTGCTAAATTCCCAAATGGTAAATACACAGAATAAATCTTTTGTATTTCTCTAGTATTGATAACCATTTCATAATATCCATTAGAAAAAAAGAAAGGAATGGTTAATAATATTAGTCCACCAAAAAAATAAACGATGAATCTAATTAACTCATCTCCAACTCCTTGTCGTCTTTGTAGATAAATAATAATAAATGGTAAAGCTACGATTATGCTGAATTTGCTTGAAACTGCGATAGCAAGAAATAATCCTGAAGCTATAAATTTCTTTGATCTTATTAAGCATATTGATGCAAGCATAATCATTACTGGGAAAACATCTAATTGTCCATGAAAAAAATTTATATATATTACTAGTGGAGAAGACCAATATAAAACAATTAAAAGCCTAATTCTTTTAAAATCAGTTAAAAAAGCTAATGTTATTAAAGTAAAATAATCAAACAGTAATGATGTTAATTTAAAACCAATAAATGTAAAAAAATCAATATTAAATAACTTGTCAATTGCCCAACCTAACGATGTTAAAGGTAAATATGCAATCCACATCGAAATTCCATAAGGGAATGAAAGACTATTGCCATCATTATTCAAAAAAGTATTCCAAGGTATAAGTGAAAAATTATTTAAAGAATCTGCTAAAAAAGGAATAAACCAATTTATATGAGTTAAAGGATGAAAAGAAAGTAATAGGATTACTTTAATTATTAATATTGCGAGAAATAATCTATCTCTATTAATAGATCTTAAATTTCTTAAGTCTTTAATGCTTAGAGTAAAAATTGAATTAAAAGTATCAAAAATAAACATAATAATTATTGATTAGTGTAAATATATGAATAATTAACTTTTAAAAGTTTCAATTTAATATTTTCCAATTTAAAACATAAAAAATAGAACTGTAAAAACAATTAAATTAATTAATAATTAATTACAAATAACTTATTAATTTTTGATGAAATTTAAATAATTAAAATTATGATTTTTAGATTTATCAAAACAAGAACTCCAATAATTATATGTTCTTAACTCATCTGGAGTGCCCCAACATATATAATGTTCTACCTCAAAAACTTTACATTTATAACCTAGTTCTATAGCCTCCTGAATCATAGAATCAATATAATATTCATCGTTAACTAAATTATTTCTTAACTTTAATCTTTCAAAACACTCAATAAATATTTTCTTATTCTTGAATGTGAAAGTACCTATAATAATAGTATCATTTTTTGTATCATTTAGTGGCTTTTTAATGGATATTTCTTTAATTTCTCCATCTTGAACAGATAACCATCCATACATATTAGGATTTCTTATGGCACCATAATGGCCTTTCACCGTCCAAACTATTAAATCAAAATCACCACTTCTATAGATTTTCATAAATTTTTCTTCATCATAAATTACAGCATGATCACAGGCACTAATGTTTATTGAATTATTGTGTTCGATTTTTTTTATCCCAATAGAAGTTGATATAGCTTGTCCTTTTGGAGTTTCATCAATCTCAATAAATTCAAAATTTCTAAGAAATTCTAATTGCTTATCACCAAAATTATTGCAAGGATTACTTTTCAATTTAATGAATAAATATTCGTTGCTTTTTGGTAAAGATTTAGTTGCTTCAATAAACATACAGTTTTTATTAACCTCAATAAATGGTTTATCTTTTTTATAACCCTTTTCTTTAAACCTAGAACCTTTACCTGCCATTGGTATTATTGTCGTACCCAAAAGTACATTATTAAAAGACTTCTTAATTGAAAGACAATCAAATAATTTAGACCAAGATAAATATTCCTCTAAATCGGCAGGGGTTCCCCATTGCATAAAATGATCAATTTCATAAATACCTATCTTAAGGCGATCTTTAACCATGAAGTTATAAACTAAACTACAGTAATATTCTCCATTTACATTTACATCATTTTCTAAAACCTTTTTAAAATAATTAAGTAAATATATACCTTTTGAAAAAAAATAAGTTCCAGTAGAAGCGTATTCTTCCATTCTATTATCTGTAAAGGGTTCTTTTTCTTTTATTTCTAATAGTTGCATATTATTCTCCCTAATGTAGGCATAATTTGTATTTCCTAGAGAGTGAGGATGAAAACCTTTGTAAGCAGGAATTGCTCCATCCAAATTATTTTTCTTTGCCCATAATTTGAAGTTTTCATAATCCCATAGACAATTAAAATCGCAATAATTTACAATCACTGGTTCATCCAAATTAATTTTCTTAAATATTTGAGAGACTGCAAAAACTGGTCCTTTTTTATGTGATTCAATTCCAACTATTTCTCCTGAAGGACAATATTTTTCTAATATCATTCTCATATTTGTTGAATTCAAATGATTTTGGCTACATATAAATGTAAAATTATTTTCACCAGGGAAAAGATCTATAACATGCGCAATAATAGGTTTTCCCTCGACCTCTATTAAGGGTTTCGGGACTTTATAACCAGCTTTTCTAAATCTCTCTCCGTAGCCTGACATTGGAATTATTATTTGCATGCTTCAATAAATCTTAAAATTATTTAAATTTTATTCTAATAAGATTTTCTTATTTATCTGAAAAGTCTTTACAAATAAGAAGAGAACGACTGATATAAAGTAATTTTAGGGGAATTTAATAATGAGGAAAAATTATTTATCTACAATTTTTTTTGAATAATTACTTCCATGCCCATTGCAAACAAATCAGGAAAATATTTAACCAACATACAATCTAATTTAGGAATAATATTTAAACTAAATTTTGGTAAATTTAAAGTCTTCACCTTTGTTATTACACCGCCTGATATTGGAAATATTAAAAATTCACGTAACTTAAAATGAATTATTTCTGATCCTTTAAAAATAGATTCAAATTCATTTCTATTTTTGAAAAGTAATTTTGGAATAGCATTATTGCCTGACCAAGGATCATCAGGTTTATTACAAATCTCAGTATCTGAAAAAACATCAATATCATAAGACCATCCTTCATGATGGGTTGATCTCAAAAGAAATCTTAACGATAATGATAAATAAACATCATTGATTACTATTATCCCGCCAGGCTTAAGGCAATCTATAGCTTTTTTTAAAAATAAAAAAGGTTGAGATAAATGATGAATCATATGACTGCAGACAAAAGCATCAACAGAGTTACTTTCGAATGAAAGATTTTGAGCATCCTCATATCTATCAACCCAATCAAAATTTGTTATGTCTGTAAGGCATAGGTTAGGGTTTCTTATAAAAAACTTTGCCAATCCAGCCCCGCAACCTAGCTCATAAACAAATTTTTTTCCATCAATATATTTGTTCATCCAATTATATCTTTTCTCAAGAAGATAAATTAAATTTGATGGTTTATCATTTAATATCCTTTCCCTAGCCTTAGCGCAATCGCCTTCGGACATAAGCCTATGGTCGTTGTGCTCGGGGAAATATTTACTAGCTAAGAAATTTATTTTATAAAATTTCATTAACGCCTATATTAAATATAAAGTAAATTAAACTTTATTATATCAGTTAATTAAAAAAGATAAATAAGTATAGTATTTTCTAATCTTTTGGCAAATAAATATCTAATTTATATTTGACAATATTTTTATTTTTTCTCAAATCTAAGGGGAAAGTTGTTACCCACTCATCAGGTGTATAGCCAGAGTATTTATAAGAATATAAATTAGCAAAAAAATAACCTGGTAGAAAATGATTAATATCAAAAGAGAAAGAAGATATTTTTTTATATTCACTAAGATTATTTTTAAATATGGAACAATCAAATGATGGATCATGAATCAGCAAAACTCCTTTATCTTGATTTCTTTTTGACAAGAAATTATTGCTACATCTTTGGGAATCAAATGATTTACTTTTAATTCCAATATCATTTAAGTAATATGGATTCCCATATAAAGGAAAAACTTTTTGATCATTTGAATTATCAATATTTTCTTTAATTAAATCCTCTGAAATATGACCTAATTTATTAGAAACTTGATTAATAACATTTAATACTTTTGAAGTTTGAATGAATCCATTAATACTCAAAGAAAATATTATAAAGGCATTAAATGTCAAAATGAAAAATATTAAATTCTTAAACTTGCTCATTTTATCTTTCAATAAAAAATTTATTTGAATAGAGTCAAGCACAAATAGTGGTATTAAAAGATGTAAGAAATGCCCGCTAGATGATCTTATAGTTGATAGACCATATAAACTTAGTAAGATAGTAAGAATTGAGTAAAAAGTTATCTTCCTGTAGTTTTTAATTAATAGAGAAGAAACTATCTTGAGACCTATAAATATAAATATTAGTAAAGTAGAGAATCTCAAAATAGAAAAGATTGTAGATAATAAAAATATCGGTAGAAAAAATAATAATAATGACTTGTTTTTTTTAAACAAATACAAAGAAATAATTAACAGCCCTAAAATAAAACTTGTTATAAAATACAAGTCTGTTTGTTGAATAAATATTTGAGAAATATTTGTAAAATCAATAATAGCTCTTGTTACAATATTCGCTGGTGAATAAAGTGAAAAATATGCAATTAAAGCACTAAAAATTGTTAACGAACTAAATATATATTTATCTATTTTTGTTTTAGTTGTAAGAGAAAGTATTAATAAAAGAGAGAACATTTCGATAAAAGTAAATTCCCTATAAAAAATTCCTAGTATTATTATTGTTATTGCGAAAGAATAATAAATTAATTTTTTGGGGTTTTTAAATTCACTTATATAATCTGAATAAAGTAGACATAATGGTGCGAATAAAGAGAAGAAGTACTGTTCCCAAGAATTAACCGTATGAATATTATGAAAAATCTGAAAACCTGCAGGAGAAAATCTTATTGAAATCAAATAAAGAATAGAAAAATATACACTACCTGAAATTTTTTTAAAAAGATTAAGACCTAAAAAAGTATTGAGAGTAATACCTAAAGCAAAAAAAATACTTGAAAATAAGTAACTATTTAAAAAAGAATATTTAGAATGAAAGATATTTTCAATTATTCTTGATGTTGTCCTCATAAGACCTTGGTTTACAGTTCCATATGACCAAACATAAAGATCTCCATTTATGAAAAAACCGTAAGAAAATCTTAAGATTAATGAAAATGTAAAAATAAAAATAAGTAAATATTGAAATTCTAAATCGAATAAAAATTTCTTTTTGTAAATTGAGTTGGGAGTTTCACTCATATCTAATTAAAGATTTCTTTTATAATACTAATCTTATATTCGACATTTTTTAATTAATGCATAGTGAATCTCTTGAATTATTGTGAAAAATTAATATTGGAATATTAGTGACAAGAAAAGAAAAAACAAATAAAAAATTATTTTTATATTTCGAGAAAAAAGTTTTTCAAGTAAAAATATAAATTTTTAATATAAAGGTTTTTTATTTTTAACTATTTCTTAAACTAGTTAGCAATTTTTTTTCTATAAATCTCTGCTTCCCAATTAACTAATTGATCACATTCTGCATTAGTTAAAGTTTTTACAATAGAGGGGTTTTTAATTTTCAAATTTATTTTGCTTTGTGCTAATAAAATTTGTTCAGTAGCTTCTGAAAAATCATTAATTAAAACAACTCCTACATTTTTTATTATTAAATATTTTCTATCTTTAAAATAAGATTTTGATTTCTTTATTAAATCCTTTTCATTACAAACAAGAGGTCTTAACCCAGAGAAAACAACTTGATCGGGAAATAAAGGATTTTTATTAGCCGCTAATTCAAAACTTACTTTATCAACAGCTAAAGAGTGTATCAATTTAAAACTAGGTAGTTTTGCTTGAATGCCCTTTTGTTGAATAAATATTATTAATTTATTTAATAAAGGAGAGTTAATTTCAGGAAATTTACGATTTTTAATTTTAATTTTCTGGAAAATATCATTTTGAATTTCTAGCAATTCAGAATGATCATTACCAGATATTATTAAACCATGATTCTGTAAAATATAAATTTGAAAGTTTTGTTTATTTTTAAATTCAATAATTTTTTTAGCTATTTCTATCCCTGGCTTTACATATTCTATCCAATTCCATTTATAACCAATTAAAGATTCATTAAAAAACTTTTTGGGTTCTGGTAAGACGGTATGGACTATTAAATCTAAAGGGTGAGTATGAATTACAAATTTGCTGGGTATAGTAGCATGAAGAGTAGTTTCAATTGAAGGTCGCAGATTTATATTCGGATCTAAAGACTCTAATTTTAATGAACAATTTTTTATTTGTGAAATTATAGATGGCAAATTTATTGGTACAAAAATATTTTCAATTTTTGCTTTTTTTAATTCTTTACCAGATGCTTTAACCCATAAAATTCCGTTGTTTTTGAAAGATGTATTACCTCCTGTAGCTTGTATAAAATCATTATTAGAACCAACATTGCAAGATAAATCTCTAAGTATTGTTAAATTTAACTCATCATTATTTATCATTCTAGAAATTTACTAATATTTATATTCTATTTAAACAGAAATTCTTTGCTTTTTTTTAATTAGTTATTACATTCTTAAGACTTGCAGGTATAATTTTTTTAAACGCACTATTTTTTAGTAATTCTTTTTCAATATCGTGAAAATCGATCGTCAATTCAGCATTTTTATAATTATCAGCAACTAAACTAGATTGTCCCTTCATCCCAGTATATGAGACCTTAATTGATTGATCATTACATTTTCCAAATCTAATTGGGGCTGTTTGCAAATTTACATCACATATATCTTGACCAGCTTTAATTGAATTAATAATAAATGAAACTAAAACATATGGTTCCTCAGCAAAAGACTGAGAATTATATTCTGGATAACTTGAATTGAAAATTGATTCTTTAAATATAGGAAGGCCTAAATAATTTTTAGCCTTATAAGAAGCTGGTAAATCATCATTTTTAGATCCATTCAATCCTGGATTTGAATTAATTGTTGTGATTACATGAATAGAATTAGGTAATCTTCTGTTTACTATATAAAAAGCATTAATTCTATTAGATGCAAGTTGAGATTCAAGATTGAAAGGCATTACTGACATTTGCCTTTCCGGAAATTTAATAAATATAAAGGAGGTAAATAATAAGGATAAAATTACTAGTGAGACTGTTGTTTTTGAATCAAAAAACAAACCATAAATTCTTTTTATAAAGATGAAAATATAACCGAATAGAAAAACTTCATGAGCTACAGTATTTCTGAATCCTGCCACAAAATTTGAAGTTGGCAAAAAATGAATATTCAAGAAAAATATTATCGCTAGAGCAGAGAAAATTACATAAATAATATTTATTGGATTTGTAATCCATTCCTTTTTAGAGATAGAAAATAAGAGGTAAATCGAAAATATAAATAAAAATATTATGCCTAATGTAAATAACATTAATGAAAATTTACCATAAGGAATATGTGTATAATTTATAGAAAAAGGGTGGAAAATTAATTCTTCAGAAACTTTAGCTATTTCAAAAAATCTTTTTAAAGAAAATATGTTAGATATAGATATGCCCCCAAAATTTGATGCTATTGATGCATAATTTGGGAGAATAATCAAAATTATTTTTGATGCAGCAAATAAAGTAGTTAATGCTGATACAAAAGCTATAAAGTAATTTTTTATTAAAGAAAATATTGTTTTTGGAATCGAAGATTCGTCATTTATAAAGATTAGAAAATGAATAACAAACAATATAGAAACTGAAGATGGATAAATTGACAAAATAATTAAGTTATAAAAATATAAATTTTTTAATGTTAAATTATTAGAATTTGCAGATAAATTTAATGCAAAAAAGATTGCAAGTAAGCTCGACAAAAACATAGACAATGCTGGAAGCCAATATATACCAATCCAAAATCCTTTTGAAAAAAAAAGAGATATTACTGTTATCAAAAAAATTTGATAATTTTTTTCAATGAAAAATTTATACTTATAAATTGAAATAGCAAATAGAGAAAAAGCAAAAAAAGAAATTAAAACTTTTAAATTTAACAGAGATTGAAATGTTTTTATAGGCAGTAGTTGCAGAAATTCCAATAAGAATACTGATAAAAATCTTCCACTCCCTAAATATGCCGAGGAGAGTGTATCTGGAGTATTATTTGCATTTCCAAAAGAAGCAATGGGTGATAAAAAGCGATATTCATCATGCACCAAGCCAAAAACAAATGCACACTTGATTGCCAAAAAGAAACTTATAAAAAGTATTAATAAAGAAATTGCAAATTTATGATTATTTAGATCTCTATTTTTTATAGTAAAATTCATTTTTCTTTAAAATCAAGAAAATTCTTTTAATTTATTAGTTAATAATATAAGAGTTTAAGTAAATTTCCATGTTTAGAGAAGAAATATTTCTTTTTTAAACTTATAAAAATTGAATATTTTTAATTGTTTTAGAACTATAACTTATCTCTAGATGATTTTAGGTATTCCTAAAGTACTTAGAATTTTGCTTATGTTACAATTTCAAATATTAAACAAGGTGATTGTTTTGAGATGCTTTTAAAAACAGATTTCCCGCAAGATATTTTTTTTAGAAAAGAATTATTTTTAAAATTAATTTCATTTTTTATTCTAATCTCTCTTTTTCTTAGATATCTGTCAATAGGATTCGATCCAACCTTAAGTGCAATTGATCAAGGACATTTAGAATGGGGTCTTAAAATTAATATTGATGATATTTTTTCATACAAAGGAGTAAAAGAAGCATATTTACAAAAATCAGAGGGAGGTGTTTGGTTTAGGCCTTTTGATAATATTTACGCTGCTTTTGGCTCAAATATTTATGCTTTTAATAAAAATGCGGGTTACTTTATTTTAAGCTTAATAAATTCAATACTTAATTTAAGTATAATTTTAAGCTGTATCGTAATTTCCTGCCAAAAAGACCATAAGGCAATTTTTACACCATTAAAGTTTTTAATTTTTTCATTTATATTTTTTTCTAATTCAATATTTATTAACGCCACATCTTACAGTTTGTTATCTAATCAACAAGTAATACCTTTATGTTTTGGGGTTTTGTCAATAGCGATATATAGCTTTTGTGTTAGAAAAAAATTTAATGATAATTATTTACTATTTTTAATTCCTTTGTCCTTTATAAGTTGCCAAATTAGAGAAATATATATAATTTTTCCTACAATAATAATTTTAAATGAGTTTCTAACTCTTAATGAATTAAATAGGAATTATTTTAGAAAAATTATTCTTATATTTAGTTTTTTAATTGCTTTTTTCCCAAGTGCTCTTAATCAATTTATAAATTTTGATTTTAGCTATTTCCCATATTCCATTGCAGTAGCTTCTAATCCAGGTGCAAAAGTTGAAAATTATTACACTTGGGAAAGAGCAGGTTGGACAATTACTAGTGTAGGTTTAACTATATTTTCATTATCAGTAATAACTACTTTGATTCCTAAATTCAGGTCATCAAAGCTTATTAAGATTTCAAATATTGTCTTATCATTTTTTACAATTTTATTAGCATTTTTATCTATATATGTAGATGTTTCTAATAACAGGAATCTTTTAGTTCTCTCTTTCATATCATTGGTAATTTATTTCATTTTAAATTCACCAAAATATGGATTTTTTTATTTAAGCTGGTTTACCGTAGCATATATACCAGTAATTCGATTTCCTGAAGTCCACTCAATTCATACTATTTGGTTATCTTTGCCTTTTTTTATATTGATTTCAATTTCAATTTATGACTTTAAATGCTATTGGGAGAATTTATTTTATTCTAGTCCTTTAAATAAAGTTTTAAAAGTAATTTTGATTATAGTTTTCTCTTTGACTTTTATTAGAGGGTTCACTATTTTTATAAATAATCAAAGGATTAATGTAGTTTATCGCGATTTAAAAAATAATTTAACAACAAGGATATCTTCCAATGAAGAGATTTTTGAAGATAAATGTTATCTAATCATTTTTGGTTTTAGTTCATCTTATGATTTGATATATAAAACCACTGAAACAGATATTTTTAAAAAAAACAGCAAGACAATATTACCTCTACCTTTTTATGGTTTAACAAAAAGGTTTTTTTCACATAATAAATACGCTTATGATGGATTAATTGATTCAAAGAAAGTTTTAGATATTTCAAATAAATGTGGGAAAAAATTTAAATCAACAGGATATTTAGTTTCTTCTCCAAACGCTGAACCAATAGTAAACTTTCCTGAAAACTTAAAAATAAAAAACACCACCATATTTAAAACTAAACTGTTAAAGCCTTTTGATCCCTTAATGATAAATTCGATAAATGGAGATTTATACCCTTCTTATGGTATTGATGATACTGTTTTGAGATGGGAGATATATGGAACAACAAATAGAAAGGATAATAAAGTAATAGAATATGTGGTTGAGGAATATGAATTAAAATAAATGAGGTTAGAGTTTTCTAAATAATATTATTATCCTTACCAAAATTGAGCGGAGCTAAGCGGATTTCAATCTTAACCACTTAGATACAAATATATGTTATTGACTATCTTGGCCATTCATACAAACCTTAAAACAAACGTCCATACAAAAAAGTATTGTAGAAATTTTGTAATTTTCTTATTAATGAATTTTTTATTTATTTTCATAATTTCTTACAAAAGTCTAAAGCCTTTTCAATTGTCAAAAAAAGGTTAGCATGATTTTTTTGCACTAGTTTATTTAGGTTTTCTACTGTTAGTTGATTTATTTCAATTTCTTTCTCTACACAATAAAAAAGCAAATCAAAAATGTTAATTATTTTGTAGTTATTAGTTACTTTTAAAATTTTACCTTCTTTATTATCACTTGATAATGTGTCAAAGACGGTTGTTGGTAAAAATAATAAATTGGAATCAAAATTGTAAACGGCTTTTGAAGGTGCTACCCAAAATCCATCACAGCTTTCAACGGTACCAAATTGTTCAAAAACCGCTTTTGTAACACCGGGATGAAACCCATAAGGAATAATAGAAATAAGTCTTTTTGCTAATGAATAATATAAATAAGAACTATTTTTATAATTATAAGATGATTTTTTTTCTATATTATCCATAGGAATAAAAGTGTCGAGTCCAGAATCTACAAGGAATTGTAGATCTTCACTTTTAAAATTTGAAGCTTGAATTTCAAGATCATCTCCACATATAATTCCTAAAGGTTTTACTAATTTTTTTGAATAATAAATATCACTTATAACATCGTCATAAAGATGACTTCCATCTATGAAAATTAGATCAAAACTCTTTTCTGGTAATCTTTTCAGAAGAGCTTTAGAATCAGATTTTTTAATTATTACCTTATCTATAAAACCCTTCTTTGTTAAATTATACACAAACAATTCATAAGCTAAATTTGATTGAAGTGCTTCATTCATAACACTATATACACTTTGATCATGCTCTAAATTTGAATCTAAAAAATAAGGTTCCCAAGAGTCTACACAGGTAATGGAAAAATCAATTTTTAGTTGTTTAGCTACCTCACACCAACTACAAGTTGAAAATCCTGCATAACTTCCTATTTCTAATATTTTAATTTTTTTTATTTCCCCTTCATTTGATTCTAAGATCTTTTTAATAACGCTATGAAACCATAAATGCCTTCTTGGAACACCTTGCATAGATGCAAGATCAGAACCAAAATATGGCTTACCATATAACAATCTATTAATTAAATTTCTATTTTCCATTAAAAAATATAGTTCACATTAGGTATCTTACTAATAAAAAGCTTATATCTTATGAAGAGAATTCAAACTTATGACCTATTCAATTCCATATTTCGTTATTAACCATCTTTGGTATGTCTAAAAATCATAAAACGTTCATAAAATGATTTAATACAAAAATTTATTCCTCTAGCTTTATAAGTCAGAATTTTAGTTTTTGGCTTTTATCGGATTATTTATCTACTTTTAAAATCATAAGGTAACTAATTAAAGAATAAATTCTTTTGCCAAATCAAAGGACTCAGATATTGTTCTTAGATAATTAAATATATATAATTTTTCGGAGGTTACAAATCCCTGCTTAGATATCTCTAAGCCTAAAAAATTTAATCAAAAATAGCTTTCAAAAAAATATATCTAAGTTTAATTAGTTTTAAAAAAATAAATCCTGAAAGATATTTTTTAAGTCATTAGTAGAATTGAGAATAAAATCAGCTCCTGCACTCCTAAGTTTAGATTCATAAATTATTCTTTCTTTTAATCTCTTTTTTAAATGCAAATGGGGAGGAGCAACTGCAAGGCTTATAAACTTCTGTTCAGGAATTTCTTCTCTTGAATTTATAACAGTCTTCACATCTGCAACAGTATCGCCCAAATAGGCAATAGGAGGACTTGAAAATCCCAGTTCTTGATTTAATAATTTTTTTGCTAAATAAATAAACCCTTTTGGATCAGGCTTACTAGGCGCATCTCCCATCGCCACTAATGGAGGATTTATAAGTTTTAATTTATTCTCTAATATATATTTTGCGGATGGCTTCTCCGCCCCACTCACAAATCCCCATAAAATTTTATTTTTGGTTAGTTCATCGAAAACATTTTTTTCAATAATAACTTTTTCATTCTTTATTAACCCAGTCCAATTATTTAAGTTTCTTTGAGATTTAGTCCCAAAATACAAATTTTCAGAATACTTAACTAATTTCTCTCTTGATGGTGGATTAATAGTTAATTTATTTGTTGAAATATGCCTTTTAATGAGTTCTAAACTTAGATCCCAGTCATTATTCCAAATCCCTTCATTTTTTATTTCATCAATCTCAAAAATACTAGGTTCCCAAAAACAAAAATGCTTTACAGTTTTACTAATTGCGGTTCTGTAACTATGCGATACATCTCTTATTACTCCGTCAATATCAAATAGAATCAATCCCTTTATTTTCACTGCAAGATTAGAGTATAAAATTTTTATTCAAATTTATAATATAACATTTGTTTTATCATTAAATTAAGACGTATCTAAAAAATTCTAAAACCTCTTTAGCCAGTTAAAATTATTGAGATAACCCTTTTTATAAGGTTATAAAGTGTGGATCTGGTGGAGTAACCAAGCTCACGAGAAGCCTCAAAAATTGTAAGCTTGGTCACATGAAAGTAATTTTTTATCAACTTTTAAATAAATCTGATTCACTATTTACTAAATTAATGTAATGAGAATAAGTAAGGGTTATTGGTTATGGGGACTATTCCCATCTACAGAGAAGGTTTTATTAAATAAAATAAAAGCTAAAGTTCAAAGTAAATTAAAAAGTCCATCTTTTGAAACACACATAACTCTTACAGGGCCTTATTTAAATATTGATAATATTTTTTTAAATAAATTAAAAAATTTTGCAGAAAATAAT
>MDTB01165927.1_pt1 | contig 15949 bp, 15 predicted proteins | sample 811161 | NCBI WGS metagenome assembly MDTB01 (sample SAMN05326650, study PRJNA326480) | marine metagenome | isolation source: seawater | place: Mediterranean Sea | collected 2009 | reverse complement strand
TTAAAAAATTTTATCGAGTTAATTTAATGCACTTAGATAATTGTATAAAAGTAACAAAAAATATGGAGATTGTATTTAATTTGTTGGGTGTTACAGGCACTCCAAAAACAAATTTGGAAAGACCAGCTAGTTTTATGATGTCCAATTTATATTGTGCAATCAATATGTTAATGGCGGCGCAAATTACAAAAGTAAAAAGATATTTATACACTAGCACCTACGGAGTTTATGCACCAAGTCCATTGATGAAAGAAGAAATGGTATGGAAAACTTTTCCATCGAATCATGATAAATATGCTGGATGGGCTAAAAGAATTGGAGAATTACAAGTTGAAGCGTTTAAGAAGGAATTTAATTTTAAAAGTTTGCATATAGTTAGGCCTGCAAATATATATGGTCCATTTGCAAATTTTGATCCAACAAACTCTATGGTTGTTTCATCTTTAATTAAAAGATTTGTTGATCAGGAAGATCCATTAATTGTTTGGGGAGATGGCTCAGCAATAAGAGATTTTGTCTACTCAAAAGATGTTGCGAAATCTATGATCAAAGTAATTGAAAAAAATATTCAAGTACCAATTAACATTGGTAGTGGAAGTGGGACAAGTATAAAGAAACTTGTTTACACAATATTGAATTCCAAACAAATTAAATATAAACCAAATATATTATTTGACAGTTCAAAACCATCAGGTGATGCAAAAAGAATTTTGGATGTGAAGCTGGCCAAAAGCAAAGGAATAAGTTGTGATACAAAATTATCAGATGGAATTTCAGAAACAATAGATTGGTATATTAAAAATAAAAAAATATTTAATAAACGATATAATCATTTTAAAAAAAATTAGTTTTAGTTGAAAAGTAAATTTTATAATAGCTGGAAAAAAATAATTTACACAAATAAGAATAAAATTATCAGCTCTAAAATTGTAGGTAAAGTAGATAGAGGTAACACGGAGGAGAAATTATCAGTACTTGATACAAAGATTAAAACTAAGAGAGGTGATAACTTATCTAGGGCTGTTATTTTAGAATCCCCAAGCGTTGTAGTGGTACCAGTTTTAAATGTTTCAAATAAAAAAAAATTTATTGTTATCGAGCAATTTAGAATATCTCAAGGAAAAGAAACTATCGAGTTTCCGGCAGGAGCAATAAAGAATAACCAGAAAATTCAAAGCGCATTAGATGAGATTAAAGAGGAAATTAACTTAAATATTAATAAAAAGGAATTAAAAAAATTATTTTACAAGCCTATTATGATGATGCCTTCCTATAATAGTTGTTTAGCATATTTCTATTATTTTGAAAAAAAAGTTGATCAAAAAACTGTTAATAAATTAAATAATTCAAAGGCTGGACAAAGAAATTTAGATGAAAAAATTAAAGTTAAAGTAATAGATGAAGATAAAATTAAAAAAATAAATACATCATCTGTTGTAATAGGTGTTGGTTTATATCAAAGACTTAAAAAATGAAAAAATTATTAATAGCTGGTGGTTCAGGATTATTGGGAACAAGTTTAACATATTTAGCAAATAAAAAAGGGTATAAAGTTTTAAGCAGTTATCATTCAAAAATACAAAATAAGTCTTTGAGTAAATTGTATAAGAAATTTAATTTTTTAAATTTTGAGGATTGTCTGAAAGCTACGAGCAAGATTGATTGTGCTGTACTATGCGCAGTTTATGCAACTGGTGTAAAAAAAATGATTACTGGTGACTTGTATGATCAAAATTTAAAAAACATTATAATTAGATCAAATTTTCTTGAAGCATGTAGATTAAATAATGTCAAAAATATTGTTTGGATAAGTAGTTCAACGATTTATCAGCCTAAAAATAAATATATTTCCGAAAAACAACTGGATTTAAATATCGAACCTTACAAAATTTATGGATCTATTGGAATAGCTTACAGATACATTGAGCAACTTGTAAATTATTATAACAGTAAATATAAAATGAAAATTAAAGTTATAAGAACTAGTAGTATTTATGGACCTTATGACAATTTTTCTGAAAAAAAATCACATGTTATTCCTGGTTTAATAAAGAAAGTGCTAAAGGAAAAAAACTTGAAAGTTTGGGGTAATAAAAATGTGGTAAGAGATTTCGTTTATGTTGAGGATTTAGCAAAAGCAACTTTAAAATTATTAAAAAAAAATATAAAAAAACCAATAAATTTTAGTCTTGGGAAAGGATACTCAATTAGAGAATTAGCTGAAAAAATAAATAAAATATCTGGCAGAGATTTAAAAATTATTTATGATACAAAAATGCCTTCTTCAGCAAAATTTAGAGTTTTAAATAATGGATTAAGTAATAAAAAATTAAAGATAAAAAAAACTTCTCTGGATGACGGTTTAAAATATACAATTAATTGGTATAAAAAAAATTATTTACTTTAATTTTTAACTACGAATAAGTTTTTGATTTTAGTTTTTTTTAATAATTTTGAAGGATAAGTTTTGTTTTTATCTGCATGATACAAATATTTAAAGTTATATTTTTCAATATAAATTTTTGGTTCATTAAAAATTAATTTATATTTTTCAATAATATTTTTTTTTAATATTAATAGATCGCATTTTCCATGATGAAATATTTTACTTATATGATCATCTCTTCGAACTATTTCTTGATAATTTTTTTTTAAATTATAGTGACAAATTTTATTCTCTTTTAAAACAAAATTTTTATTTAAATTAAATCTTTTCAAAACATTATGTAAGTTATAACCAGCAAGAAAATCTACCAAAATGTATCTCTCTATTAATTCATCAAATTTTAAATTTGTGTTGAAAATATTTGCATTAATTATTCTGCAATGTGATTGAATATTAACTAAGTTATTTATTTTTTTATCAGTTGAAGCAAAGATACATTTTTCTTGATTATTTAAAAAAGAAATTAATTTTTTTTCATCACTTTTAATAATAAAATCAAAATTATAATAATTTATTTCATTTTTAATAAATAAGATATTTTTATAGGAGAAAAAAATACCCATAAATAAAACTAATATTAAGAAAAAATTATTAATATTTTTTTTAAAATCAGCGTTAAAATATTTTCTGCTAATAAATGAGAACACTATTTTGTAATAAATACATAGCATTAATAATACTTGAAACTGACCTATACGTATAAATATGACTTGTGGTTGAGGAAAATTTAAAAATTTTTCCAAAAGAACAGGAAAAAATGTTGTAAGAATAAAAATAATAAAAAATACATGATAGTTTAAAAAATTCTTACTTTGAAATAAAGTAGAAAAATTATTAAAATTAGAATTTTCTTTTAATTTAAATACAAATAACAAAATAGTAAATAATGAAATAAATATGATAGCAATTTTATATCTATCATCAAAAGTGGTTTGAATACCATAATCCTTCCACTCTTGATAATCAGATGACCATAAAATTTTTTCATAAAAACTTGGTTCTATATTTGCATTAATTATCAATGTAAAAATAAAGTATGAAAAGAAGAAGAAGCAAAAAATTAAAAATTCTTTTAAAATATTCCTAGTATCATCATTAAAAATAAATTTTCTAAGTATCAAAGAATATATAAAAATTGGAGCAACAACTACGAAGTTGTGAAAATATACCCATATTTGTATTCCGCAAACAACAGAACCTATATAGTTTGTATTTTTAGGAGAGTTAAGTGATTTAATAATAAAAAAAGTTGAAATTAAAAAAAATACATATGTTATAGATGGTGATGGAAATCTGTTAGTTTCATAAACAGACATAATAGTAAAAAAAGAGAAAATTATTGCCTCAATTTTAGAAAATTTTATATTAATTAGTATTTTGTATAACAATAAAAAACTAATCAAAGGAACTACTCTTAACAATAATATGGAAATATTGTCGTTTCCAGCAGAAATAATAGTTAAAAAATTTCCTAAAATTTGAGTAATATAAGGTAAAGGAAGTGGATTATCATTATAGTTTAAGTTACCGCTATCAAAAAAAAAATTTTTTCCTAAAAAAAGATTTTTATATGAAGGATAATATAAATATATGTCCTCTCTAATAGCACCTTTGCCCGATTGAGCTAATAATGTTGAGTAACCTTCGTCGTAATTAAAGGTTAAAATTTTTAATTCTGGGTAAATTAATAAAAACAATGTTAAGAAAAAGACAAATAAAAATATTATATTAGAAAAAGTTTTTTTCACAAATTTAAATAAAAACTAAATTATTTTTCCCATAAATTTAAATATTTTAAATCTGTCATCACAGCCGATATGTTGAATTTATTTTTTAATATTATTTTTTTATATTTAATAATATCATTACTTCTTCCCCATCTTTCTGGACAAACTAAACAAGATTTAAATTTATTAATTATTTTATAATTTTTTTTATTAATTGGAAATTTAGTTTTCGTATCTATCCATATCCATTTTAATTTACCAATATACTGTTTTGCATTTTTTATATCTTCACTTTCTGAAAATCTTATCGCAACATTTTTAAATTTTTTTTCTACAGATGACCATATAAATGGCTGCTCAACATCTAGTAAAAAATAATTTTTAACTTTAGATTTTTTTAAAATTTCAATTACATCATTTTCAATACCCGTTTCTTTTATATTTGCAATTAATATTTTATGTTTATAAAATTTCAAAAAATTTTTTAACTGAACTCCATCTTTAAATGGCTCATGATTTAAAATTATTTTTTTTTTATAACTACGTATATCTATTTCAATACCAAACTTTTTTGGAATTTTTTTTATTATGTTTAATTTATTAATTCTGTGAGCTATGATAATCATTTAATTTAAATATATATCGTAAGGTCTTTAAAGAAAGATCTATTTTTCCTTTAATTGATCCGCCACCTTTTGCCAATCCATATTTTCTTTTTTTAAATTTAACAGAAATGTTAATTTCTTTCAGACCTTTTTTAAGAAGCTTGTTGTATGAAAATAAATCTAAATTAAAATCGTTCGGTCCAGCAAACATTAATTTCAAAAATTTTCTATGAAAAATTTTAGGTTGCGCATTAATATCAGACATTTTTGTTTTTAAAAAAAAACTTGAAACTAAAGCCATAAGAAAAGAAAAGAAAGTATCAAATTTACCCCTATTTATTCTTTTTCCTTTAACAAAGTAATTTTGAGGATTTGTGGTATTTTTTAAAATTTTATAACCTCTTTTAATATCAAATATATCACACTGTAAATCTGCATGCGTCCATGAAACAAAAATATTTTTTGAGTACTTTAGTCCCGTTTTGATGCCATGACCGTATCCAATATTTTTTTTTACATTAATTATTTTAATATTTTTTATTTTTCTAAAATTTACATTTTTTAAAATATCAGTTGAATTGTCTGTCGATCCATTATTTACGATTATTATCTCACTATTTTTAGTTGACTTAATAAATTTTATCGATTTATTTAATATTTTTTTTAAATTTTTCTCTTCATTGAAACATGGAATTACAACACTAATTGACATTTATACTTTTTTATTTTCTTTATATTCTTCAGGTGTCCCAAAAGAAATTACCTTATTAATTGGAAACATATTAATTTTTTCAGAGTATTTTTTTGAAAATATTTCAAAAATTGTATCTAAATATATTTCATTATTAATGAAATATTTTTTGTTTTGTCTGGCAAATTTTAAAATTCTAAATATTTTTCCATTATTTTTAAAAGAGAAAAAACCTGTAATGATATTAAGTGGCCTAAATTTTATTTGTTTTTTGCAATATACTAAAATTTTTTTCTTTCTTCTTATAACAGATCCAAATTGTCTTAGATTAGCAATTTGAAATTTTTTAGGTTTTGATGTCCATATTAAAGCTTCATTAGCTTCAATCATTTTATAATATTTTTTTGTATCAAATTCACAAATTGTATCTGAGGCTGCAATGTTAACAATAGAACCTTTGGGTATAAAATTTCTAGTTTTATAAATAGTATCAGCTTGACCCTTTGTTTCATTTTTTAAAATGATTATTTTGGTTTGACTTTTATAAAATTGTTTAATTAATTTTTTTTGAAATATGTGCTCTTTAAATTGTCTTTTCTTTAAAATAAAAATATTTAAATTTGCTTTTGGCAGACATTTTGCTGAATGTATAAATATTGGTATTTTTTTATATTTAATTAGAGACTTATGGATTTTATAGCCTGCTTTTTTAAATCTCAAACCTTTCCCAGCAATTGGTATTATATTAATTATTTTACTTCGATTCAATTTTTTGAAAATTCCCATTTTTAAATATTTTATTTAATGTGATTTTACATACAAACATTTTTTTTTTGATTTTTGTATTTTTAAACAATTTATAAATCTCTTTATTTTTTTTTAATTCCACAGAACCTAAGGTTATATGTGGTATCCAAATTTTTCCATAAAAAGGGTATCCATATTTATTCATATTATAATTCAAAAGTTTATTTGAAAATTCTTCATTTTTATTTTTAGAAATAAACTTTTTAAAAGTTTCAAATATTTTCTTTTGAATTTTTATTAACTCTTTTGATTTATTTATTTCATAAACCAATGTGTCAAGTTTAACTAGTGGATCATTATAAAAAACTTTTTTTGACCTTATATAAATTTCTATTTTATTTTTTTTATTAATTTCATTTAAAAAAGTTTTCTTTATTGTTTTCAGCCGTGAATTAGTGTTAAAGCAATACAAAGTTAGGTGAGTTTTATGATCAAAATAAGCAACTTTACCAACCTTTTTTTGAAAAATGATTTTTTTTAAATTTTGAATTGGTTTTTCATATTTTTTTTCAAGTTTTAAAAAAATACCATATCTCATTATAAATTAAATTATCTGGCTTAAAAATCTGTATAACATTAATCTTTTAAAATCTGGATAGATTATTTTATTTTTTATAACAAATCTTATTTTTTTCGCATACGGTACTTGTATTTTATAATAATTTTTTTTATTAATTTTTAGTATTTTACCTAAAATAATTCGAATAAAATTATTATGCGAGCATACTACAATTTCTTTTTTATTTAATTTCACAATTTCAGAAAAAAATTTTTTTACTCTATTTTCCAGTTGATCTTGAGACTCTCCTCCTGGAAAAGAAAACTTTTTTTTATTGATCATTTTATTGTAGGTTTTCGGGTATTTAAACTTTAAAGTATCAAAAGTTAAACCTTCAACTTTCCCATAGTCAATTTCTTTTAATAAATTATTGATGATAATTTTATTTTTTGGATATAATAATTTACAAGTCTGCCTAGTCCTTTTACTTGGACTTGAGTAGATAATTATATCTTTTTTCTTTTTTGAAATATTATTTAAATTTTTACTTAAAATATCAGGATTTATTTTTTGACCTATAAAAACTTTATTTTTATATTTAGTTTTAAAATGTCTTAGTAGTAATATTTTGTTTAATCCTCTTTCATATTCATTAATATATTTTTTCATTGCTTTTAAAAAAGATATTGTCCTTGAAACTACTTGTTCGATTTTAATTGAAAAATTATAGTTTAATAGATCAGCATCTTTTCTTTTAAGTTTGTTTTCAATAAAATTTTTTATTTCTATGATTTTATGTTTTTTATTTTTACCATTATGAAACTTCAAAAAATTATTTACTGTATGAAAAACTATATTTCTTGAAAAGAAATAAACATTTCTATTATTCACTTTTTTATTAAATTTTATTAATTTAATCTGCTCACCTTTTATTAGAAATTTTGAACAAGAGATTTCCTTTTTTTTTAAATTATTTGTAAACTGGTTTATATTTCTGTTTGATTTAAAAAAATCAGATATCATTAAATTATTTACAGAAAATACTTCTGAAATTTTTTTTTTTAAATTCAATTCTGTCCGTTCCCAATCGTAACATGTAAAAGGACTCTCAATTACATGCTTAATATGTGATTTAACATCATAAAACATACAGTGAAATACAATATCATTATGTTTAAAGTTATATTTAACCGGACCAAATTCTGAATTAATTTTAATATTATAATTTTTAAAAATTTTATATCTTTTGAAATTTTTAATTTTTTCTAAAGTTTTTAAAAAAATTTCACTATTTAAATCTTCTTTGGAAATAAAAATAATATCAATATCGTTATATATTTCTTTTTTAGCAGCAGATCCAACAAATGAAATACATTCAAATAAGTTATCAGACTTAAATACTTCATGAAAGCAATCTTTAATGTGTTTGAATTTTAACATTAAACAAATAATTCATGTCTTAGTTTATATATAGTTTCTTTAGGATCGGTACTTTTGATAATAAATGAACTAGAAACAATATATTCACAGTCTAATTTATCTGCAATTTCTTTATTTATACCTCCATCAACGCAAATATTTGCATTTTTATATAGGTTTTGTAATTCTTTAATTTTTTTAAATGAATAATTTTGAAACATTGAACCAGAAGTTCCAGGTCTATTTATGCATAAAACTAAAAATTCGTTAAAATTATAATTTATATTTTTTATTAGATTAAGGTTTGTATCATAAAATATTGCTAACCCAATTTTATCACAAATACTTTTAGATAAGTTAATTACATCATCAATATTTTCTCTTATATTTTGATGAAAATATATTTTGTTAACATCACCTTTTTTTAATTTTTTAAGATACAAACTTGGCTCATCAGACATTATGTGTAAATCTAAATTTTTTTTTGCCCAAAGTTTTTTAATTAGATATACTTTATTAATATCATTTGTATCCGCATCTTTGTTAAAAGACTTATCCACTAAATCTATATGAATAAAGTCAGGAATCGTATCTACACTTTTATAAATATTAGAAATAATATTTTTTTCATAATTTGTATATACTGCAATTCCAATTTTTTTTCTGTATTTAAAAGAAATATTTAAATGAAAGAAATAAAATATAATAAAAAATAACCCAGAAATTAACAATCTTAGAGTCTCATAATTAAATAAATTTATTTGTAGATTAATATTTAATATTATTGTCTTAATATAAAACTGTGTAAACCAAGAAACTAATGATATTATTGAAAAATAAATTAGTGATTTAATAATAAAGTTTTTTCTTAATTTGAAATTATATTTAATATTTAGATAAAAAGCTAAACTAAGTCCAAAAGTGAACGATATAAAATCAAAAAAATAATTTTGATCATAAAATAATAAAAAAGTTTTTCTTACAGATAATTCAAATAGCAAGGAGATGATACCAATTATAATATAATAACTGATAAATTTATGGGAAAAAAATAAATTTTTTAATTTATTCATTATTGACCGTAATAGCTATTTTTACCATTTTTTCTTAGAAAATGTTTTTCTACTACATGTTTAGGTATATTTTTTGAATTTTTATTTATTAACAGAGAGTAAAAATTTATTTCAGCAATCTGCTCTACGATAATTGCAATTTTAAAAGCCTCTTCTGCATTTTTACCCCAAGCGATTAAACCATGACCTTTTAAAAGTGCTGCTTTTATATTTAGTGGGTTAATTTTATTTTTTCTAAAATATTTTACAATATTTTTACCAGTATTTTTTTCAAAATTTTTTTCAGTCTCTTTTTTATTTGGAAGATTAATTATTGGAATTTTATCATTAAAATAGTCTGCGTGAGTAGTTCCCAGGCATTCAATTGCAATACCAGCTTGACAAAAAGAAGTTACAAATTTTGAGTGAGTATGAACAACTGCATTTACATCTTGAAAGTTTTCATAAATTTCTTGGTGTATTTCAGAGTCTACTGATGGTTTAAGTGAATTCTTTTTCCCGTAATAACACATTTTAGAATAATTGGTTCTTTGAAGATTTATACCACTAGGTTTTATAACAAAAGATGATCCATATCTTATGCTTAAGTTTCCAAAACTTTCAAAAACCAATTTAGAACTCAACAATTTTTTGTTAAATTTTAAAACATTTTTTTTAACTAAACTCAAATTATTCATATCTATTTAATTTTGATATATAATTAACACAATTAATTTTATACACACTTAAATTATATACAAAATTATCTAAATCCTTAATTTATGAAAAAATGTAGTTTGGTAATATTAGTTGGCGGAAGAGGAACAAGAATTTCAAAATTTTCAAAAGGAATACCTAAGCCATTAATTAAATTTAATAATATAACATTTTTAGATTTAATTTTAAACTATTATAGTAAATTTGATTTTCATGAAATAATTTTATTAGCTGGGTACAAATCTGAATATTTTAAAAAAAAATATCATAATACTTTTAAAAATTTTATAAAAATTAACGTTGTAAAAGAAAAAAAACCATTAGGCACAGGTGGAGCGATATCTAAATTAAAAAAAATTATAAAAAATGATTTCTTGTTACTAAATGGTGATAGTTATTTTGAAGTAGATTTAAATAAGATAAAAAATATACAAAGGCGACTAATTAACATCTTTCTTGTTAAAAATATAAATTATAAATCAAATAAAAAGTTATCATCTCTTTCTATAGATAAAAAAAGTAGAATTATTTTTTCAAGAAATGCAAATTATATGAATTCTGGAGTAATTTATTTTAGCAAAAAAGTTTTTAATTTACTTCCAAAAAAAAAAGTTTTTTCTTTAGAAGAAGATTTTTTAAATAAACTGATTTCAAATAAAGCTATTCATGGAACTAAAGAGAAGGGATTTTTTATTGACATTGGAACTCCCAAAAATTTGAAATTTGCGAAGAATAATCTTAAAAAAAAATTATTAAGGCCTGCATATTTTTTTGACAGAGATGGTGTTATCAATTTTGATTGTGGCCATGTGCATAAAACTAAAGATCTGAAAATCAAACCCAATGTTATAAAGGCTCTTCTAAGAGTAATAAAAAAAAAATATTATATTTTTATAATTACCAACCAAGCAGGTGTTGCTAAAAAAAAATTTAAAGAAAAAGATTTTTTTAAATTTCAAAAATTTCTAAAAAATAAATTAATAAAAAATAAAGTATACATTAATGATGTTAAATATTGTTTTTTTCATCCAAATGCAAAAATTCAAAAGTACAAAAAAAGATCAGGATTTCGAAAACCTGGAAATTTGATGATTGAATCTTTGTTTAAATCATGGTTTATAGATAGAAAGAAAAGTGTAATGATCGGAGATAAAATTACTGATCTTATTGCAGCCAAAAAAAGTAATTTAAGTTTTTTTTATACTAAAAAAGAAATTCATAAATTAATTAAATGAAAATATTCAATTTTTTTTTAATTTCATTTTTTTATTTAAAATAAAAATAACTATTATCGAAATAATTAAACTTAAAAGAGCAAAAAATAAACCATTATAAATTTCTAAAAATTTAATAATCGAATATTTATGATGAAAACTTGATAAAATTAGTAATAATATTGATAAATTTAAATATCTTTTCTCAATTTTAAAATTTTTTAATATCAAACTTATGCAATATACAAAAATTGGTAAAGATAGAACTGTCAATCTTGCTATATTCCCACCTCCTATTTTTGGACCTGCTAGAATAGGTTGGGCCCAAAAAGATAGGGCCAAAAAGAAACAAATTAAAATTGTTGCTAAATTGTTAAGTGTTAGATTTAGATAGAGTTTATTAATAAAAAATTTATAGAAAAAATAGAATACAATAAAGTTTGCAATATAAAATCTTAATAAAAATAAAATTAAATCATTTAAATCATAATCAAAATAAAAAATCCCGAAAAGTACTTGGTTAAAAGATAAATTTTTACTAAATTCACTGGATATAAAAATTGTAAGAAAAAAAATAAAAATTATTTCTAAAATAAAAAATAAATACCAAAATCTATTGATATTTATCTTTATTTTCTTTTCAAATATAAACATGCCAAACAATAAAGGTATAAAGATCATTGTTGTTTGACGCGATAAAGCACATATCAAAATAGATATAATTAAGATATGAATATTTTTATTTTTAAATCCTAATATAAAAAAAATAGATCCCAAAGAAAATATCAGGTCATTAATCATTAGCGGAGCATAAAAAAAAGATCGCAAAAAATACGGATTAAATAAAATTATTGATATTAAAAAAGGATAAAATATTTTATCTGTATTTTCTTTTTCAAATAAATTATTTAAAATTAAAATAATTATAAAAATTAGTAATACATTGATAACTATTAAAAATTCCCTTATATAATTTGAAAGTTCAAAAAAATTTATAATTGTCCCAATTACAAAAGGAAAAAAAAATCTTTGTGCCTGATAACTATCTAGAGGATCAGCTGGTAAATATGGAGCATTTTTAATAATTTTAAAATATGTTACTTGATCAGAGAATATTTGAAGGCTTTCGTCAAAATTAATATAATCCGTTGTGATTAATAAAACAATTATATAGGAAATATATAATATGCTAATATCTTTCCGCATTAATATTTTGTGAACAACCCAGCAATTAATCTATGTTGATATCTCCAATTACCCAAAATATTAAAAGAGAGTGCACATTCATATGTACATCTACATTTTGTGTCTTTGATAAATTTTTTAATATCATTATTTTTTTTGCTATTCCATAATTCCATAAAATTCATATCATGGTCTCTCAAATTACCAATCAATTTGTCTTCTAAAATTTCACATGGATACAGGTTTCCATCGGGAGTAATTACACCAAAAAGAGACGATGCATGACAAGGGCTTACATAGTTGTTGTTTTTATAAGTTTTTTTAACAATTTCCCACGAAATCTCATCTTTTTTATTATGGACTTTACCTTGTATAGAATTACCGTAATTTTTTAATTTTTTTTCTTTTTGAAATTCTATAATTTTATTTGTTAGCCAATTATAAGCATTTAAAATTTTATTTTTTTTCTCCTCAGGAGTCTTGTAAACACCTTCATCTCTTACAATACAGCATTTTATTGACTCTATTTTACACTCGTGAACTAAATGGTTAAAAATTTCTTCAATATTTGAGCAATTTTCATGTGTAACAGTTATGCTTACATTAGGGATTATTTTTGGATTTTTTAAATTATATAAATTTTTATATGTTTTTACGGCGTCTTGAAAAATGTTTTTAACTTTTCTTACCTCATTGTGTCTGTCAGGTAAATCATCTATTGAAATTTGGAAGTTTAATTCAATTTCTTTATTAAAATCTGATATTTCATTTGCAAAAGCTAAAACTCTGTCTGGTAGACTTCCATTGGTTGTAATATATATTGACTGAATAGTTGAATTTTTAATATATAATTTTGCTATCTCAGTAATTTCTTTTCTTGCAAAAGGTTCACCTCCAGTAAAATTAACATTTAAAAGCGAGTCACCTAAATTTTTTGTTAGTTTATCGATTTCTTTCAAAGTTAATTCTCCCGCAAAAGTTTTAGGATTATCAAAATCTATAAAACAAAAAGAACATCTTGCATTACATCTATTTGTCAAAAAATGAATTAGACTGACTGGATTATTTTTGTCGAAATAAATATTTTTAATAAGACCAGGTAATTTAGCTTTTCTTGTTATCATTTATTTCTGTGTGTAAAATTTTCCTATAAAATATTTGTTTAAAATAAATCTGGAAATAAAACCAATTCCAGGAAAATAAATACTTATAAATACTAATCTTATGCTTTTTATGAAATTATTTTTATAATTAATTTTAAATGCATTGACTATACTAAATATAAGTAAAACTATATTTGTAAATATGTATATACCAAATAATTTTTGATTTATTAAGAAAAAAGGCATCAGAATCAAATAAACTAAAGGAAAACTAGAAATTAGTAATTGAAAAGATTGCATACAGGGAAATTTTAAAAATGTTTCAAGCCCTGTTGAGCCATAAATAAGTCTTTGTCTTGCATAATGTTTAAAATTTCTATCCATATGATAGACATAAATTTTTGGATCAAAAATAATTTTATAACCAAGTTTTTTAATTTTATAATTTAATGATATTTCTTCGCCAGAATAGAGTTTGTCATACATGCCAAAACATTTTTTATAAAGATCAGTTTTAACAATTAAATTACAACTAGGTAAAAATTCAATAAATCCTTTGCTACCATTTTTATCTTTTGTTTTTTTATTAAGAGTTACGAATGAGTTTTTACGTATTCGAGATACCAATATTTTTTCTATTTCATTTGTTTGTGGTGATAAATTAGGACCGCCAACAGCACCAATTTTTTTTGAAGTTCTAAATAATCCTTCTACATTATTTAGCCAATGAGAATTTGGATATGCATCACTATCAATAAAACAAACATATTTAGTTTTTATTTTATCTACAGCAATATTTCTTTTATAACCAATTGATTTTTTTCCAGAAATTAAAATTTCAATATTTTTATCGAAAAGTTTCTTATTTAAACTGTCAAGCACTAAAAAGATTTTAATATCTTTATAGAAACTTCTTATTTTCCTGATGCAATTCTCTAAATTGTAATCAATAATTTTTGATGGGATAACAATGGAGATTAGAGCGTTAACTTTTTTCACAATGTTTAAATTTATATTATATTATCATTTAAATTATGATTAAATTTAATAGATAATTGAATTTATTTTGTTATATAGTCGTTGAATTTAAACCTGTCACATGAAATTATCTATTATAATTCCTGTATTTAATGAAGAGAGAACAATCATAGAAATATTAGAGAAGGTAAATAATTTTAAAAAAGATAATTCCTCATATGAAATCATAATAATTAATGATGGATCAACCGACAGAACATTAGATTTGTTAAAAAATAATTCTCATCTTTATAACAACCTTGTTAGTTATCAAAAAAATAGTGGTAAGGGTTACGCAGTTAAAGAAGGACTAAAGTGTTCAAATGGTGAATATGTTATCTTTCAAGACGCTGATCTTGAATACGATCCGTCAGAAATACAAGGGTTTGTAGACTTAATTCAAAAATTCAATCCTGATGGCATGATTGGCTCAAGATTTATTTACAACAAATACACAAGATCTCATTATTTTCTTAACAAAATAGGAAATAAACTTCTGACTTTAATATTTAATATATTTTACAATACAACCTTCACAGATGTTTATTCTTGCTACTTTTGTTTTAAGAAAAAATTATTAGATGATAAAAAATTAAAAACATATGGATTTGAACAGCATGCAGAAATTTTATGCAAGGTTGTTAAAAAGGGAAAAATATTTTATGAAATTCCAATAAGTTATAATGGTAGATCACACAACGAAGGAAAAAAAATTAAGTTTTATCATTTTTTTATTGTGGTACTCAGAATTATAATAGAGAGAATTAAAAGTTAATATGAAAAAAATAATAGTAACAGGTGGATTAGGTTATATCGGATCTGAACTTTGCAAACTCTATTCAGGGTTTAGTTGGAAATATGAAGTTGTTGCAATAGATAATCGTTTTATTTCTGAAAGGGTACATGAATTAAAGAGAAGAAAAATAAAATTTGTACAAGCTGACATCTTAAATTTTAATGAAATAGTAAATCATATTAAAGATGCAGATGTAGTACATCATCTTGCTGGGATTACCGATGTAGCTTACGTAAAAAAAGACTCTGATGACCTAAGAGATGAAAGAATAAAAAAAGTTGCAATTGATGGAACAAAGAATGTTTTAAATTCGATGAACGAAAAAGCTAAGATAATATTTCCTTCGACACATGTTGTGTTTGAAGGGTTAAAAATTCCTAAAAAAGATATAGATGAAGACGAACCAACAAGTACCTTTTTAGCTTATTCTTCTAGTAAGGTCGAAAATGAAAAACAAATAATTAACTCAGGTTTAAACTATGCGATTTTTAGACTAGGTTCAGTTTATGGTTTTTCTACAGATACTATGAGAATTAATATAATGCCTAATTTATTCTCTAAGATTGCTTCACAAAATGGAAAAATAAATCTTTTTGGAGGAGGTAAGCAGCTAAAAAGTTTGGTTCCTTTGATTGATGTTGCAAGATGCTTTCAATTTGCTGAGGATAATA
>MDTB01115096.1_pt1 | contig 15950 bp, 21 predicted proteins | sample 811161 | NCBI WGS metagenome assembly MDTB01 (sample SAMN05326650, study PRJNA326480) | marine metagenome | isolation source: seawater | place: Mediterranean Sea | collected 2009 | reverse complement strand
ATATCTTATCGATTAGATCGGGTGGTGCATCGTTTCTATTCAACATCAGTGTGCAAATATCAATCGAGCTTAGTATAGATGAAAGGGCGCTCAGGTAGTCCAGTGTCTGTTGGACCGAGAGGCCATTCTTCGCTGACAGTTGGTCGAGCTGTGATGTGGCACCTACCTGTGGCAGACCATCCAATTGCGGATTGGAGTTATCGTTAATAAAGCTTGTGATGTCGTTCTGACCATAATCGGTAGATCGTGGTGATGTAGTTGGGCAATTTTCCCTCAGCAAGTCGGCAAGCTGCTTGATGATCTCCAAGACAATCTGCTGAACTGTATCGATCAGAACTTTCTCGATTTGTTTCCACAAGTCCCCAGAGATCGTAAATGGTTTGAACTTCTCAAAATCAATTTCCGGCAAGCTAATTGGAGCGCGCTTTGGCAAGTCGGGGGGTATGTAAACTGAGGCTGCAGCACTTGTCAGAGCGTTAGCTGTAGCACGGCCGACTCTTGCAGCGGCTGCAGAGGCACCGAAAGTTAAGCACAAGAACGCTTCTTTTGCAATCTCATCAATTCCAAACTGTCGCATGATGTATGCAACTTTTGGGTTCTTCTTCTGGATTAGACCCAATGGGCCCTGTTCAATAACATTAGCGATGGTATTTGAAACATCTGCTGCAGTTGTAAGAGCTTTGACAGACTGGGCTGCAGCGACTCTCTTAAACACCTCTGGATTGTCAGCGACTTCCTGCTTGAGCTTTCTGTATTCCTCCGATGTGAAGTAATCCTTGAATCCTTTTTCCAACTGATCAACGTTATTGATATCAATAAGGCCCTGATCTGATGCCACCCGGAGGAGTTCATTGGTCATATCCTTCTTGGGTTGGAGTTGGAAGTTCTCTATCAGGTCTCCTGTGAGTCCTAGCGAGTCTCTAACCGAGTCATCGTTCAGAAAGTCAAAGAAAGAATACGGGTTTTGTGTGTCGATGTTACCCTGGAATGCTGTGAGCAGGTTCTGATAGTTTCTTAGGATCGCCAGAGTCAGCGGGTCTTTTAGTAGTTTGTTATTCTTGATGATCGAGAAGTAACCCACGCGCAGAGGCTGACTTTCAATCGAATCCTCGACGAGGAGATAATCTATTCTAGACACAGCAAGCTTCCCGCGCTTCTTGCCAAAAATTATGGTGATTGTATCAGCCTCGGAGAAATCATAGCTGGGGCTCTGGATCTTTGTCTGTTCCGACAGGATGGCCACAAGTATGTTTAGAATGCCCGTTGCCTGCAACTGCAGGGGGCCAAATGCAACATTGATGTCTATCTGTCCCTCAAAGCCACCATACTGTGTATCAAAGGACTTAAGACCATTGTTCAGAAGATTATTTTGACTACCGAGTGTCCCAACCGTAAGTGTGGTCTCTGAAATCTCTCCTACGATGCTCTGTTGTTCATTGAAGAACGCCAGGTTTGCATCGAAGTCAGGCATCGTATCATTCGAAAGCAGTTCCTCCCTCTTTTTGTCGAAGTTATAAACAGATCTAAAAATAACGACTGTTTTGTTCGATGGAGGGAATGTCTGGTAGAATGATTCAACAGTGATAGAATCTTGGATATCGAGCACTAGTTGATTTGCTAAATCAAGATCACCATTGGCCTCTGTTGCAAAATATTCCTCATCATACAGGGCAGAGTAAAACTCAGGGAGGTATGATGTAATGAACTCGCGTGCTGCATCACGGATATTGGCGCTGTTGCCAACAATCTCGTCAGCACTATTGGCGCGGCCAACCTTCATTCGGACTTTGCTAGATTCACTTGACCGCTCATAAAACGGCACATTAAAAGTTTTACTTAGATATTTTTTTGTTATGATGGAAGTCATATCTTAATTAATTCGTATTGTTATATTTGCTTAATATAAATAAGCCTTTATCATCGGTACTTGTCTCTGCTCCGCCAGGGACCTCAAGGTATGTTCTCTTGATCCCGCTTACTTTTTGCATGTGCAACATCAATTGCGCCTCAACATTTGCGAGGTTGTTAATGATGCTCTCAGTGGCAGAAGGTAACAGGTTTTCAAAGTCCGGGGCTGTGAGTTGTCCATAGAACGGAGATCTGTGAGTGTGAGTCATCAGGGCTTTCGTGAGTTGTCGGTTGTACTCCAAGAAGTTTTTGAATAGCTCTCTAAGGTCATGGACAGCATCACAGGTCTCTATCAAGCACTGCTGTAGATTTGATCCCTTTACGAGAGGCTGCATATCACGATCGTCGTTCATAGCAATCAGGTCGATGCCATATGCCGTTGTCGATGCATTTGTGAGGTCACCACCTTGTGAGTTTTTCTTGTCGGTTCGAGTCACAAGTTTGATATTCTCACGGGCAATGAATCGAAGTGTATCAGCCTTGAGGGCCACAGTGCTTCGAGGAGAATCTGGTGTGGTGTTACCTACTGTCCCGGCAGCCAAACCAAAATATGAATCAGGGTCAGACTTCTGTGAGGTGTAGATGCGTGCGGCGTCTAATTTAAAGTTAGGATCGACTCGGAGCGCTTTGCCTCTCTTATCGCGATGGCGTGCTCGGTATCCCAATCTTCCCGCGACAATATCCACTGCGGCACAGTGTGTGTCCTTGGACCCCCCGAAACCAGACAGAACATTATTTGGCCTATCTAGCCCCAATACAATTCCGCAATTGCCCTTGTGGGTTGCCAGCTCTTCATCCAATGATATAAACTCAGGGGTATCAAAGTCTTCTCTCGTACCCTGACCGAAGCCAAGAAACTCTGCCTGTTCTTGCTCTGACATGCCATCATAGGCCTGTCGTTGCTCGGGCGAAAGCAAACTTAAATCAATTGCTGGTTTTTTGCGCGATGCCATTAGCTAGTTTCTCCTATCTTATATCCTACAATACTTCCGGCAGCGAGAAGTCGCTTTGCCTCATTCTGCTCAGGAATAGCCTCTGTTCCTTCACCGAACGAAAAGTGGAAATGCTGGCCTGAAGCGGCGGAAGTTAATGTCGTATACTCATCCTTAAATCTAAACGCCGAGTTGACAGCGCTGTAGCCTTGTAGTATTTTTAGTATAGCTGATTCGTTGGCTTCATTAACTGGAAAAAATACAAAGTCTAAGGCGTTCCCAAGGACATGCCTGCTTGTATAAGCACCCTTTCGGCCGGCTTTTTTAGCATCAGCAATTACTTTGTGATATTTATCATTACCGCCAGTGGCTGTTATACCAACGCTTGGTAGTTGTTTCTTGATCTGCTTGAACACTTCTATGCCCACATCGGCCATTTTCGCTGTGATATCGCCGGCATTTGACAACTCAGTGCCCTTCTCTCTATAGCCTAGCTCTGTCAGGGCTGCGCGGAGTTTGTCCGCGTTGGGTGTCTCTCCATCAAAGTCAGGTCGATTAGCTGCTAAATTCTTGATCTCTCCAGAGAGAAGTTTCCTTTCTGGAGTGGAGTCTAGAAGAGGAAGTGGCATTCCATTCTTGAATGCAGTGTCTAGACTTTGTGCTTGCTCATATCCTGCCAGTTGAACAGGAGGGCCGACGATGGAGCTGATCTTAGGGCCATAGAGGGTTCCTACGTCCTCATAGATTACTCTAACTATAGATCCGATCTCAATCCCAATCTCGGTGGGAGTGACATCGGAGTAAACATCGGAGTATGTAGCGATGATTGGATCGTTGGTACCCCTAGGGGCTGGCCGTGGTTCAAGCTCAGGGATGTATACTTTATAAACAAATGTCGGATAATCAGCAGTCTCGGCGGCGTCGGAGCCCTCAGACTCCTCAGATTCTTGTGCAACCTTAAGGACATAATCCTTAAACAGTGCTGACTTATTTTTTACTGACGGGAATGTGATTGTTCTTTTCGCGATCACAATACCCTCAAAGGAGTCCTTGTTCGCGAGGGCATCTCGACCGTAGGCCTCTTCTGTTGATAATCGCAGAAACTCAAGAGGGTCGGTTCTCCTCCGATCGGTGGAGGGACCGCCAGCGTCAGATATGTTGTTTAGTGTACCAAACGGTATCTGATCAAGCCTGAGTTTACCTGTCATCTTCTTTGTTCTCGTTCAGAAGATCAAACAGTTGTTCCTTATCATCGTCAGTAAGGCCAACATTTCCTGTTTTTTGTCTCTGAAGGATGGCCGCGAGCTTCACCATCTGCTCATTTGAACGTTGAAGATTTTCAACAAACTTTGCCGCCAGAGGACCAAACTCTCTGCGGTCGTGTGAGGAAGTCGCCATGTCGGCCATAACATCCATTAGGAGTGTTTTGGCCATGGCACGGTCTTCCTTGATGTTCTTGGTGGTTTCCTCGATGTAGGTTTCTAAACTTAGATCTCGCTGTTTTCCCATTTTACTTTGAACGTCCTATATCTCTTTCGGAGTTTATTCAAGTTGTTAACCACCTGCTTAGTGTTTAACCCCGTGATCTCCCGAAGGTATAAGTAAATAGCTTTTTTATTGAAAATTTCTATTTGATCGGCGGAGTCTAGCAGGATTCGAACAGCCATGAGAACCTTTTTCTCGTTCTCCTTAATCATAAAGGAGTCCCAAGTCTCTATCTCGCTGTTGAGAGAAGTCCAAAATTCTATCTCAGACCTTTTGTCATAGTATGTGATCTCGTCAGAAACCAGATCCTCGTCCACTTCATTAAGAACATCCTCCATGAAGACCTCTGTCTGAAGGCGCTTCTTGGTTCTCTTAACTTTGTGAATAAACCAGTTTTTGGTGACGACTGAGAAATATGAAAAGGCCTTCGAGCCCTTGTTGGGGTCATACTTGTTTAGAATGGTTGTGAGCCAAACCTTGCAGTCAGCTCGCAAATATTCAATATTTGGTAGTGTCGTAAAACGATAGGTGTAGATAATCTTATCTACCATGTGATCAAACGCAGGCTGGATGTACTCCTCGTACAACTTAGATCGCAACTCCCTGTCATCTGTCAGGGCGTATTTAACTATTGCGTCCTCGTGTACCTGCGTAAAGTAATGATTTTTCTTGCTCTTCTTCCTCGGCATTTAATGCTTCCTCTAGTTCTTCCTCTAGCTCCTCGTCTATTGTGTACTCAAATACATCCCGAAAGTTCTGCATCTCATCATTGACCTGCCTAATGCGGTCGAGGAGTTCCTGTATGATAGGCTCTCCATGATATGAATCCATGCCATACATGTCCTTAACAAACACCTGAAATGCCTTTGTCATCAAATACAGTTCAGATATGGTGTCCGACAAGTACAAAAACTTTTGCAATAGACGAGTAACATACCAAGCTAGTAGTACATTCGCTACGATTGAAATAGCAATTAAAACATAAATTGTTGACATTTATCTATCTTTATCCAATTTTTTTCTTTGCTGCTGCAATTCGTGTCGCGAATCTTCTATAAATCGTTCAGTTATTTGACCAACTTTTTTCTTTTCTGTTCCCGCCTTGTTGGTCCTGAACTGCGTTAGCATTTTTACTAACGTATCTTTGTTACCACACTCAGGGCAATCGGTTTCAACGTCGCTAGAAGCGTGACTTATGACGGAAATCTTATCGCATGTTGTGCAACGATATTGATATCGTGGCATTACTTCTTGCGTTCGAGGGTCCTAAGTCTCTTATCAATATCAGTAAGGTGCTTCTCAAGCGATCTTGCCTGTTCGCGGAGGGCCTCACGGATCTGAGAATCAACGAGTTCCGTTGTTTCAATCTTAGTAATAAAATCAGTCTTCTTCTTTAACATCTTATTCATCTCCTTCTAAAGGTAAAGTATTTTCTTCGACAGTGACATCCTCAAAGTTAACCACAGGAGGATTAGTGACCACTAACTCGGAATGGGAGTTGTCCTCGGGGTTGACCTGAAAGTCCATGTCCTGAAGAATTGGAACAATGTCGCTCTGCTCCATAAGTGATCGCTGGAGGGCCATCATTAAGGCCCCAACTGCTTGGTTTGATAGTTTCATTTTATGTCTCCTTAATAAAACAATCTTTGATTGCTTGCTTTGAATCTATTGTAGCAGACCAGCCAATATTTTTTAATTTAGCTGTATCCGCCTTTGTTGTTTTCACATCCCCTACACGTTCTGGGACGTAAGAGAATTTGACCTGATTGTTATCTTCTACAATTTGCTTTATGTCGTTCAGAGAAATGACGGCGCCAGATCCGACGTCAAACCATTCTCCACCAAAGTCTTTATCATAGTTCATGCAGAATACATTAGCCGCAACGATGTCATCTACATGAACAAAGTCTCTGCTTTGTGTTCCGTCCCCGTCTAAGCGGAGTGGGAGACCCTTGCTAATCATCTCCATCCATGCACAAATAACTGTTGAGTAGGATCCACCATACTCCTGATCTTCCGAGAAGACGTTGAAATAGCGCAAGCAAACCGTGTCTAGTCCATATAGCTGCGAGTATAATTTACACTCTTGTTCTGAGATTAGCTTGTGAAGGCCATATGGAGAGTTCGGACCATCTCCATCACCTAACACTGCTGATGAGGAGCTGAAGATTACCCTTGTAACCCCATGGTTCTTAGCCCATTCTAGTAGGATGGATGTGACATAGGCGTTATGCCTGAATGTATAACTTGGCTGTTCTACAGAGTAATTGACTCTTGGCAGTGCAGCCATGTGAAAAACGTAATCAAAGTCTTCATCAGGCAAGCAGTTGGCTATATCCTCTCCCTCTTTAAGGTCAATGCCGCGGATATATGTTTCCGAAGAGCAATTTTCTTGTAGATGGGAGAGCAGATGCGAGCCAATGTAGCCTCTGTGACCCGTGATTAGGATTTTCATTTTAGAGTTCGTTTTGCCATCTCTCAATCATGTCATCCAGCAGAGTCTCGAAAGTGAACTCTGGTGTCCAACCCAAGACCTCTCTGGACTTGGAGGAGTCACCCTTGAGGTATTTGAGTTCCTCTGGTCGCATGTACTTCGGGTTCTGGACGACATAATCGCGATAGTCCATTCCTAGCTTGGTAAAGACTGTATCACACAGGTCTCTAACAGAGTGAGCTTCGCCGGTTGCAACGATAAATTCGTCAGCAACATCATGATTGACAATCATGTGCATGGCTCTCACATAGTCCTGGGAGTGTCCCCAGTCACGGTAAGAATCCATATTGCCAAGCTCAAGGTTTTCCTGCAGACCCTTTTTGATAGCCACGGCTCCCTTGACAACCTTGTTGGTGACGAAGTTAGAACCTCGGCGTGGGGACTCATGATTAAAAAGAATACCGTTGCATGCATGAAGGCCGTAAGCGTGCCTATAATGCCTTACAAGGTTGTACCCCATAACTTTAGCGCAGCCGTAAGGACTAACGGGATTCATGGGCGTTGTGAGCCTCTGGAAGCCATCGTCGTCGACGGAGTTGCCAAACATCTCGGAGGAGCTGGCCTGATAGAACTTAGCTCCGGGGCAGATCGTACGGTAGACCTCTAGAAGGTGCAGGACACCAAGAGCATTTGTCTGAATTGTAAAAGAAGGCATATCGAAGCTGACGCGGACATGACTCATGGCGCCAAGGTTGTAAATCTCATCTGGCATTACCTGCGATACGATTCTAACCAACGAAGGATAGTCTAGAAGATCTCCATAGTAAGCGTGGACGTTCTCTCCCAGGCCGTACTTGTGGAGTCTGTGGTTCTGGTTCTCCGCGACCGAGTGGCGACGGACAATGCCGTGGACTTCGTATCCCAACGACAGTAGGTGCTCTGTCAAATAGCTGCCGTCTTGGCCAGCGATTCCTGTAATCAGTGCTTTCTTCTTCATTTCTTAAAAATCTCCAATTTTGTAAGGTCAGGCCAATCTGTAACGACCCATTTATGTGGCTTAGTCTTTATAGCTTCTGGAAGCTTTTCTAGTCCCAGCGAAGCAACCTCCGGTGTCATATAGTAATGAAGTCCGAAGGTATCAATGTTCTGCTCTCTCCACGGTATATCTGGTATTCTACCATCGTATGACATCTTTTTTAATTGGATCGCATCCTTTTCGTCATCTAAAAGAATGACACCACCACGACCAAGACTCAAGTGCTTCGCATACTGGAAACTGATACACATGAAGGATCCAGGGATGTAACTATTTCTTGTCCAGAGTACGGCTGCATCATAGATCGGCTTTGGCTCATCGTTTATCTTGTAGCAATCTTGCCATGCTTCGTCTCTCCATTCAAGGCCAATGTTTAATTTGTTAGCCAAGAATGGAACTGACAGGTATGTTCTTCTCGGAACATTTATCTTATCGAGCTTTTGGTATCGCACACAAAGTTCTATGCCATGCGTGCAACTGTCCACTGCAACAGCGTATGGGCAGCCAAAAAACTCGGCCAATTGATTTTCAAACTTTCTTACGGGCTCAAAACTCATTTATCTATCAATCCTTTTTGTTCAGCAAACTGCTTAATACCGTAATTCCAGTATATATGATCTAAGGTCAAGTCTTTAGCTAAGTTGTAATTCTCTTCTACCACGCTCAGCTTGCTGTTGTAATGCTCTTCGGAGACAACGTTGGTCAGAATATCTTTCAGCTCGTCTATTGTCTGGAAGAATAGGACACCTTCGGTATTATAATAATCATGAATGTTCGAGCTTTCGTTGCCCCAGTATATGGGGATGGACCCACAACAGAACGCATCGTTGACCTTTTCGCTGGCATATCCGTTTTCTTCATTCTCAACCACAACATGGTATCGATAATCTGCCAGACCCTCTGTTTTTGTTTCAACAGGATTGTATTCTCTACCATACACATCCATCACATTGAGATCCTTCAATTCCTTAACGATTTCGTGTCGGAAGCGATGACCTTGGGTCACTGCGGCCGCAGAGAAGATAGCAGATGTCATCTTAGACTTATCGTACATCTTTCTCTCTTCTTTAGGAATCCAGATCTTTGGCCATATTGGATAGTATACAAACTTATCAGCATTCGCTGCCATGTCCTTGTTGTGTGTCATGATCAGGTCAAAATATGAATGATTCTGGTATACCCACTTGTATGTCCCGCCTGCAACCGTAATCGGCTCAATCAACAATGCAATTTTATATTTACTATGGTGATGCGGCGCGGACCAGCAGGCCACATCGACATACACCGTAATATCTGATGGCTGGTCTGTGAACAGATCGCCGTAGACACTTGGACCCAACGACCTTTCGGCCAAACGTACTTTTATATCATACATCAATAAATTCCTTATCTAACTCCTGACCATAATATGGGCCAGTCTTATATTCGTATACAACTGTATCATCCTCAAGGCAAAGGTAGTTGTGACCACCTCTAAACGATATGGTGCAATCCCCTTGTCCCAACGTTTCCTCTGCGAGAAGGGTCTGATCAACGTCATACAGAAACACTTTTACAGAGCCCTTGACAACAACCCAAGACTCTTGTGTTATGTTGGCAACCTTGTTGCATTCAATATGCTGGTGTGCCCTGAAAGTCTTCCCTTCGTTTAAACGAAAGACCGATACTTGTAAGAACTCTTCTTCGGGGCTTAGATCGGTTCTTTTTTCAGCGATCTCATCATACCGATTGATGGTATGCATCAGAAGGCCTTCTTCCACTTTTGAAAAGATCTTTTTCACTTTTAATCCTCAAACTTGTAACTAAAATATTCTATATCATTTTTGAAATATTGTTCAACCATATCTCTAAGTTCATCGTCATAGAAACAATCATATGATGGCATGTTGTCGGTGTTGAACTCTTTCGGAGGCAAGTCACTAACATTTACCTTGTTTCCAGTCTCCAACGTCTTGTTGGGATTGCGGAAGTCTCTCACATCAATGCCAAGATGATCACACACCTGATTCATTCCGTTAGCGTAGTCCTCTAGCCTTACAATCTGGTCAAACTTGATATCTCCCAGCTCGCTGGTCTGACTCTGGAGGTGCTGCTCCAGATACTGGTCTGGGGTGTCACACACAAAGTTTACCAGGTCTCTGAATGTAAAATCTTCGCTGTTCATATTCTGCTGTCGCACATCAATAGGCCATGTGGAATTTTTCCACCAAACAGCGACCTTCTTGTTCTTGTAGTAGCTAACGATTCTCTTCCAGGGATTTCTGCAAACTATCAACTTATAGTAGCCTGGAAAGAACTCATCCAGTTGCGCTGTATTAAACTTTGGAGCGCGCTGGCCTAAATAAACATGTGGGTTAACCGAGTCTGGGTCAATGTCCATTGTCTGCAAATACCACCTCTTTACGGCAGTGCATCCTGCTTTGGCGTTCCAGCACACTATAAATTTCTTGTGTGGGTTGATCAAGGGGTAAAGCATCTTGTCTCTCTTCTTTCTACGCTGTTAGTGCAGCTGGCACTATGTTGATACCTGCTCTTAAGAGTGCCACAGAGCGGTGAAGGCCATCGATCAGATGACCCTGTTGGTTAATAATTATGTATTTGTCTTGGTGTGGCGGGTCGAGATAGGCAGCATCCGTGTTTAAAATCTTATCGAACTTGTCAAACATGTACTGCATGTCTAAATGCTCTTCGTTGATTGCGGCTCGGGCCCATGTAATGTGCTTACACTTCTCTAGATACTCTTCATAAGGCTTTGTGTTACCAAGCGCATACTGAAAGTGTGGAGTGTCTTTTATCAGAGTTGGTTCCAACGACAGGATTCTCAGGCTCTGTCGATCCACCTGATTAACAATTCCATCACGGATGTGATTAAGATCAACCTTCACAATCTTATGCGCAGCGGAGTGATAGCCAGGGGGCCACCAACAATCTGCACTCAATGGATTTGTAGTAATACTTTTCATTTCTTTTCACAGACCACGTTCAAGGCCAAGTGTAATCCAGTTTCATCCATGTGTGGAATGTATGCTCTAGAGTAATCGTCATAACCTTCTGGTAGAAACTCGCGCCAATCATATCGTTCAATATTCTGGAATCCGTTATCTACAAGCACCTTCTGAAGAGACGAGAAGTCATAGGATGTCCTCTGATAGATGACTTCGTTGAGGCCGGCTTCGTTGATAATCTCCCAGCGGCCGAACAAGGGCCCTAGAAGGCCTTGCGCGTCGAGGTCCTTACCGTTTGTCAGATAGTTCTCTACCATCATCTCAAAGTCCGCTATGGACGTCCTCAGCAGACCACCAGGCTTGAGGACCCGGCGCCATTCAGCCAGGACATCAACAACCTCATATCTATCAAAATAGATAATGACGCCACAGGAGTAAATCTCATCCACGCTCTCATCTTCAAAAGCTGACAGATCCTTGATATCCATCACCTGATCCACATGATCTAGGTGGTCTTGATCAATATTAACAAACCCCGGCAGATACCTGTGGCCGCTTCCTAAATGTAATCGGACTTTATCACCCACCCTTTACGGCTCCAATAATGTTTCCATCAATCCTAATCGTATCGCTCTCATAGTCTGCGCCGCCTCGGAGGCCTTCGCTGAAGACAATAAACTCGTTATCAACTGTAATGTTCAGAGCGTGAACCTCATATGGAGGGGTTGAGAGAATGTCACCCTCGTTAAGCACTATGCACTTTGCATCGTCAAGAGAGTCTAGATCAGCATACCAATACTCCAGAGATCCCTTTGTAATCAGCATGTGCTGTGTTGAAACCTCATGGTAGTGGTTTCCTCTAACTGCGCCGGCATTTGATCTGATGATAGCAACATGATCAATACCGCTTTTGTAGAAGATGTCGGCAATAACTCCTCGATCATCTTCATGCCTCTCCAATGGGGCCTCTACATTTTCGTAAACGTTTTTCTTTTGCATTTGTAAATCTCCCTAAAAATCACTAAAAACTAAAAACTTAATCTCAGGATTTATCTCATTCAGCTTCTGCTTAATTTTGTCAGAGATATTCCATGACAAGATTATTGCATATACTTCGCCATACTCAGCGAATACCTCATCTCCACGAATGGGGATACTTGTTAGCGGCGTGAGCTTGCCCTGCTTGTATTCGGACGCGTCAGTTACATAATCAATCACTGAGTTATCCAGATTTAACAGCGTTAGGAATGTGTTCCCCTTGGCTGCGGCACCCACAGCTACCAGAGATCCTCCAGCGGCCTTGATTTCATAAATCCTCTTCAAGAAGTTGAACTTCGACTCTTGCAGTCGGCTTGATAAATTCTCATATGTACTAAGATCGTAGAGTCCAATATTCTCTTCCTCTTCGATCATGGTGCGCACCAACTCAGACTCTTCGGCTCCAGTCTTCTGAGCGTACACTCGCAAGGACCCACCATGATAGTCAACCACCTGGACATCCACAATCACCATGTTTGCTCGACGAAGCATCTCGCGCGCTGCCTTAACGGTAAGGTATGTAACGTGCTCATGATAGACCTGATCGATCTTCTCTGACTCGATCGAACACTTCCAGTAGGGTGCCTCAAATACGAATGTACCGTCATCGGTCAAAAGAGCCGCGGCAGCTTTAGCAAAGTCAACGGGATCTTCAGAGTGATTAAAAACGTTATTTGCTACCACCAAGTTGGCATGGCCATGTTCTTCCAGAACAGACTCGGCAACTTGACTATCAAAGACGGCCACCCTTGTGTCAATACCGTTTATTGTTCGTGCAATCTGCGACACATGAGGTGATGCATCGATACCAAGTGTTCGAGCACTGCGGTCGTCCTGGAACTGCTTAAGCAAGAACCCGTCATTGGAGCCGACCTCAACCACAAAAGAGCGGTCGGGTAAAGATATATTGTCAGATACCTCCAGACAAAAGTTAATCCAATGCTTCTTGGATGTGTTAGAGTTGGAGGATGTGTAGGAATATTCGTATAGTGATGCATATCGATCAACCGGTTCGGTTTTAGATAGAGTCTGTACGTTTCCGCAAGATTTACAAAGCACGCACGAAAGGTTGTAGGTCACCAAAGGATCGCACTTCTTATCCACAGGAACAAAAGTATCGGCGTAGGCGTGGGCTCCTAGATCTAGGATGCACTCCAGTTCAGTCGACTGGCAAACAAGGCAGTAATTTCTTCTCAATTTAGATCTCCATAAATTTTATTGTATATAACCTCTGCAACCATGAAGTCAAATTCAGTGTCAATGTCAACCGACTCAATTTCGTCTAGTATTTTAAAGGTAGGGTTTGAGGTAACCACATTTCGGCACCCTATCATGTCTTCTTTCGATACAATACAAACTCCGTAAGTTACAGCATAGATATCAGGAAGATCCTGGCTGTTTGGTGAGTTTTCCACATCGTAGTTAAGTGGCTCACCATCAAGCCATAAATGATGCTTGACAGGGGATACTGTCACCAAGTTGGTAACTTCTGCATCCTCCTTGAAGGTTTTAATACAGTCGTGATAGGTCTCTAGTGAAATAAGGGGACAAGTCACTGGACTATACATGAGGTATTCGCCGTCGATCGAGCGGCCTAGATCCTCAAAAAACTCAGAGTTTGTGGCTTCTGAGGAAGCATAGTACTCATCACGGCGGTGCGTGTCTACACCAAGGGATGCTGCAAGCTGCAGCATATCGTCACAGTCTGAACTAACAACGATACTGTCAATCGAGCTAACTTGCTTGAGTTGCTCAATCTTAATCTGTAACAACGTCTTGCCAGCAAACGGCTTGAGATTCTTATTCTTTACTCTTACAGAGCCTTTACGCACCGGGACTATGGCCGTGATTCTTTTTTCTGTCACTTGAGACGCTCCAGTACCTCGGTCCAATTGTTGGTAAACTCAATGGCCTTATCATCAATGTAGTGTTGAGCGCGGGGCTTTTCGTGAGTAATCTCTGCTACCAGATCACGAACTCCGTGGGTCTGCAGCCACTCATCGACGAGTTCGTATCCAGTCTTGCCGTCGACTAATGGACGATCGGGACGAACCTTTGCAGAGAAAACAATAATGTTCCAATCCTCAGACAGTGTGCGAATAGCATCCAGCGCTCCGGGCAGAGGGTCACCATAACAAGTTCCATCGTGCCAACCCTTATCAAAGTTGTGGATTACACCATCAAAATCAATAGCCAAATTATTGAGCTGTGTCTCCATACCAGGGGGAACGTGCTGATTTAGTGTCTCCACTTCGGACTCAATGCCCAACTTTTCAAAACGGCGCTGCTGAGCCTTAGTAGAAATTGCAGGACACATGAAGCCAGCGCCATGAATAAGCTCGTAGGTCATTGTTAAAGAGAGCATCTCAGAAGTATGATAAAACTTTGCATGCTGAATAATCTGATTGACCTTTGGGTTGATTCCCTTTTCTTTTGGTTGCGCGGCCCATAAACATGCAGACATTCCGTTTTCTGCGGCCCAGTTTAAAGCAGTCGACAAACAATCAGACGATATACCATTAGTTGAACAGGAGATACCGATAGCCAAACATTCGCTCAGATCTAGACCTCTTGTTCGGATATCCAACCAATTCATAATCCAATCATTGAAGTTGGTGTCTCCCTGAATTGATGTGACGATGACTCCGCCTCCGGGGGCGAACACATTCTTGTCTGTGAGTCGTGAATGATCAATAGCAGCGTGCTCTGCTACGCCCATATTGCCACCGTGGCCAAAAAAGAACACATACTTCGCCTTGTTGTATGCCTCCTGCAGTTGGGTATACTGCTCACTGCTAACAATAGCTCGGTACTTTCTCTCAAAATCTTCAATATCTAACATATTCTTAAACCTTTGTATTCATTTTACAGCATGAACTAATATTTTACAGACTAATCAACAAATAAGTTTGCCAAATCTTCATACTTTTCGTCCTGTAGGAAGGTCTCAAAGATGGGATCAACAACTATTCTATCGTCCTTTAGATACATATTGTGCTTGAAGTATCTAAAAGCACTGTCTGGATCATGTCTATCAGGACCATCATACTCAAGATTGATAAAGTCATGCTTTCTTTTATCAGTCCACTGACAATTATAACCATCATAATACCCTTGTCCACCCTCTAAAGCTGCACTACGGTAAAAATCAATGCCTACTATGTAAAGTTCCTTCAAATCTGACGATAATAGGTCGATTATGGCAGAGAATCCTGTGTTGGGTCTGGAGTTGGTTGACCTCTTAATCTCCCAATATGGGTCCTCTGGGAGGGTAACAGTGGAGAAATAAGGTATTGTTTTTAGCACCGCAACGTTTTGTGCCATGCGTTCTTGGAAAAACCACTCGTTTTTTGGGTAAGACGAGGATAAAAACTTAACTCTGTTTCTAACACAGGCCTGAACCATCCTGTGAGGAGGGTCATCTAGTGTAGCGTAGACCACATCGGTCCTACTACCAAGGTATTTCTGATACTCTTCATCGACTTCCAGCATGTTATTGACGCGGACAACCACATCACACGCATCTATTTTAGCGCCGTTCTCCTGCATGGTGGCAGTCTTTGACGGCCCAACGACCGCAACGGTCTTGTTTTCTAGGTATTTCTTATAGTTGAGTTCACTTGTCATCGATTTTTCTTATCTCCTCTTCGTCTTTGGCGACCGTGGTGATAATTCTATCGTCGCTAAACTGCTCTATCCAAGGGAAGTGCGCATCTGTTGGATAACAATACCTAGGATCTAGGACTAGTGTTGGTGGGAATTCCTTAAGCTGACGGTTCCAGTGAGATTCATCGTGCCACACTGCCATGACACCATTCTTGTCATCAGTGTCGATTCGTGCCTTCATCATGCGGGCAGCCTCTAAGTAAAACTCTGGGCGTCCTCCCTGGACTCCGCCGCAATAATAAGGGTGATACATCTGTGGTGGGACATAAGCTGTCGAAATTGTTCTTCGCTCAAAGGTGCCATTGCTTCTTCTATAGAATCCAGGGTGCTCGCATGCCACAATATCGGCCACTATCTCCTCTCCAATTGGCTTTTCAACGTTCAAATCGACATCTAAGTAAAATAAGAAGTCATAATCCTTCAAAGCATCTTCAGCTAACAGAAAATAATGGTATCTATACAGTGTATCTCCAGGGAATCCCTTTCTTTCTATTTGATATTTCTTT
>MDTB01056475.1_pt1 | contig 15951 bp, 18 predicted proteins | sample 811161 | NCBI WGS metagenome assembly MDTB01 (sample SAMN05326650, study PRJNA326480) | marine metagenome | isolation source: seawater | place: Mediterranean Sea | collected 2009 | reverse complement strand
GGTGCCCTCGGCCAGACTCGAACTGGCACTCCCAAAAGGGCAAGGATTTTAAGTCCTTTGTGTCTACCAATTTCACCACGAGGGCACGTCGTTCTTTTTATTGTTATTGTTAGTATATTAATACACGAGAGTTTTAAAGAAGTAAAAAAAAATTATTTTTCGTCACTATCTTCCAGTTTGGATAAATTAATGTAAAGTAATTTTGTTTATCTAACTTATTTAAATATGAACGAACCTAAATCAATTAGTCTAATTTTTCCTGTTTACAAGGATAGATTTACAGTATTGAGAGTAATTGAAAAAAGTTTGAAAATATTAAAAAAATTAAATAAGAAATATGAGATAATCATAATAGATGATTGTTGTCCAGACAAGTCTGGGCAAATCGCTTTAGAGAAAGTAAAAAAAAATAAAAAGATAAAAGTTTTTTTCCACAAAAAAAACTTAGGTTACGGGGCTGCAATTAGAACTGGGTTTAGAAAAAGTAAATATGATTGCGTATACGCAGTTGATGGTGACGGAGAATTTGGGATTTCATTGAATGATCTGCCTAAAATTTTAAAAGAATACAAAAAGAATGATTTAGTAATTACTTATAGATTTAAAAAACGCTACAAAACAATAAGAATTATAATATCTTGGATTTATAATTTTGTTTTAAGAATTTTATTTAATATAAAGTTTAAAGATATTTCTTGTGGAGCTAGGCTAGTTAGTAAAAAAATTCTAAAAAAGATAAATTTAACTACCAATAGTCCTTTTATAGGGGCTGAATTAGCTATTAAGTCAAAATATGCTGGATTTAATGTAGCTGAAGTAGGAATCCATAGTTATCCTAATAATTTTAGACCGGGTTCATCTATTGTTTTTAAAAATATTGTACTAACGATAAGAGACATAATTATTTTATTTTTTAAAATCTATATTTTTAAAAATATTAAAAAATAAATTTACTCCACTAAACTCATTAAAATGTAGTTATTTTCACTAAGTATCTCTTTGTAGTTTTCTTTAATAAATGAATTTACTAATTTGAGTCTTTCTGAAGTTTTAATATTGTCAACTTCAAATACAGGTGAACTGTAAATTATATATTTTACTTTTTTTTGCTTCAGTTCACCAATAAATTTATTTTCATAATTATTTCCACTAGCTAACCAAGGAGAGATAAAAGTTGTACAATTAGGTTTTCCTAATAAATATGGTAGGGATAAATCACCTGTAAAATTTTGAACACATCTTTGATCTCTGATCTTTGAAGATATTAGATTGATAATTTCAAACCTATCTTCGTTTACAAAAGTATTATCATTATTAGTTTTATTTAGTAAAAAATTATTTTTGTAATTTATAATTTTATTTAAATCAAAATTTTTTATTATCAGAATTACTAAGACAATTCCTATAGTAGTTTTTAATTTAACTAAGTTAAGCGAAAACTTACTTAATATTTTTTCAAAAAATAAATGGCAAATATATAAAAATAATAAAATTACTATCCAGTCACTCGACAGCATTATGTGAGGTCCATCAGATCTTCCCAATGCATTTTTGAAAGAAATTACTGAATAGATATATAAAATTAATAATAAAATTTTTTCATTCTGGGTAAACTTTTTATCATTCGAAAAGCAGAAATTTAAAGTCAATAACCCGGTAATTAAAATAAATAACAATGTTTTGGTTGCTCTACTGCCATCATTGCCATCTCCTATGGAGAAAAGTGGCTGTGGATATTCTATGCCATGAATGAAATCAATATTTTTTACAATTTGAATAAAGTGCTGCATCATTATATTTATCTCTTTAAAACCAAAAAAATTTATCAAAATTAGCCAGTTTAATAGCACTGCAGATACCAACATTAAAAAAATCTTAATATTTTTTGCAAATAACAAATGAATTAATACAATTAATAATATTAAATGCATATAAACGCCGGTATCATAGTGAAATACAAATCCAAAAACTGTTGAAAATGAGATGAAAAAAATATCTAAAAAAGTAGTTTTCTTTAAATAAAAATTTATTAAAAAAATAAAAAATATGAATACGAATAAATCCCTTATATTAATATAATTTATTTTAGTATAGCTGCTCAAGTCGACCAGAAATAAACTTAATAATATAAAGAAAATAATTTTAAAACTTTTATTTGATGAAGATAATTGAGACAGCTGAAATGCTAAAAAAATTGAAAAAAACTTCAGCAGCAAAACCGTTACAAGCATTACATATTTAAAGTTTGTAATACTAAATTTAAAAAAATAATCAGTAATAAGAACTATAAAAATATTCTCACCTCCATGCACTGTGAAAGCAGAGGACCAAAAGCCCCCGTACTCATCTAAATTCTTAAATGTTGCTAGATAGTCTCCATCATGAAGTGAGTCTAAATAGTTTTTATTAGGAAAGTCTTGCTGTAAAAAATCAAAAAAAATATAGCCGAATAATAAAATAATTATCCAATAAACCTCATTTAATTTTAAAAAATCTTTTTCATTTTTATCTATTTCAAAATTTAAAAAGGGTTTTAATTTTTGAGTGTTTTTTTCAATAAAAATCAAGAAAAATAAATAAGTAAGTAAAGGAGGTATAAGAAAAACCAAAAACCGCAAAGTATCATTCAACGGATTAATTGAATTTATTGAAAGATAACCTACTGATGTATTATTAATGAATGGTAGCTGAATATATGGCCAAAAAAAAGATATGGTTAATATGTATGATATTATAAGAATGAAAAGAATCAATGATTTTTTTTTTATGATCATTATATAAAAATATTAACATATGAAAAAAATATTAATATACAATTCTGGTGGTGGTTTAGGAGACTCTATACAAATAATTCCATTATTGCTTAGTTTGAAAAATCATTACAGAAGATCAAATATTTTTTATTTAGGGGCACACCAAAATCATTTCAATAGTAAGTTAAAGGAATATAACATTAAAGTTCAAACACTTGATTTAAACTTGAAATATTTTGGATTTAGATGGTGGCATTTACTATTTGCTAAAAAATATTTTAAAAAAAAAAATGAGTCAAAATTTGATTTAATAATAGATCTTCAATCAAAATTCAGAAATTCCTTAATATTAAAATGTATCCCACATGAACATTTTTTCTCAACTACATTTAAAAACTTATTCTCATCCAAAAAGCTTAAATATAATTCAATAAATCATGTTGAAAATTTGAGTATTTTTTTAGGAGAAAAAATTAAACATATAAATTTTAATTGTAATAAGTTGCCTAAAAATCTGATTAATGAGGCAAAAAGATTATTACCGAAATCAAATTATATCGGGTTTTCGATTACTCAAGGCAATGAATACAGAAAAAAAAGTTGGTCAATTTATAAATTTATTTCACTAGCTAATAAATCATTGATTAAGAATAAAACTCCAGTGTTTTTTATTGAAAAAAATCAAGAGCACATAATTGATAAAATAAAAAATCAAGTACCTAGTGCTTTGTTTCCTGAAACAAACTCAGAAGTCTCATGTCCTGCTTTAGTTACAGCCTTATCATCTAGATTAGATCAAGCTGTTTCTATAGACAATGGAGTAATGCATATGATGGGGCTAGCAAATATACCTATGATAGTTTTATTTGGGCCAACAAACTCTGAAAAATTTGCGCCGAAAAATAATTATATAAAAATATTAGATAGTAAAAAATTACATGGAACTAAAGACATAGAATCGATATCAGTTGATGAAGTGTATGATTTAATTTAAATTTTTAAGAGTTTAATTTTTTTTCTTTTAGTTAGTTTTATCAATTCATTATTGACATTTTTTAATTTTGTTAAAGAAGTAGATCTTGTGACAATTGCTACTCCAATCTTTCCAAGCCTAAAAAAAGGATAGCTTCCAATATCAACAAATTTTTTATATTTTTTTTGAATTAAACCAAGTTGTTTGGAAATATTGCTTTCAACAGTATAAAGATTAATTGTTTTGCTATGAATTTTTAGTCCTTTAATTAAATATTTTTTACAATTATCTATCATTGAGTTTAAGATTGAAGGCACGCCTGGTAATGAAATTATATTCTTTGTTATAAAACCAGGAGCCGCACTAGATGGATTGTAAACTAATTTGGCACCTCTTGGCATTTTTGCCATTTTTTTTCTTCCATCATTAAATTTTTTTTTCCCATAGTATCTTTCTAAAATCTTATAAGCTTCATTGTGGTACTCATATTTTAATTTGAATGCTTTTGAAATTGATTTGGCTGTAATATCGTCATGAGTAGGCCCTATTCCTCCGGTTGTAAAAACATAGTTAAATTGTTTACTTAAAATTAAAATATTTTTTACAATAGTCTTTTCTTCATCAGGAATAATTCTTACTTCACCTACTGAAATTCCACACTTTGAATTCAGCCAATTAGAAATAAATACAATGTTTTTATCTTGTGTTCGACCCGAAAGTATCTCATTTCCAATAATCAAAATTGCAGCATTTATTTTTTTTATTTTTCTCTTCATTAAAGTTATAATTATTTATGTTTTTTGAAAATAAATTAATACCAGGACTATTGATAAAAAGATATAAGCGTTTTTTTGTTGATGTAAAAATAAATAATCAAATTATAACAGCGCACTGTCCAAATACTGGTTCTATGTATGGTCTTCTAAATAAAGGCAACAAAGTATGGATGAGTAAAACTAATAACCCAAATCGAAAATTGAAATATACCCTAGAGATTATTGAAGATAATAAATCAAAAGTTGGAGTAAACACCCATTCAACAAATAAAATAGTTTACCACGCTTTAAAGAATAATTTAATAAAGGAATTTAATGCTGATGTTGATATTAAACCAGAGACAAAATTTGGGATAAATACTAGATTTGATTTTCTTGTGACTAACAATAAATATAAAGCTTTCATAGAAGTTAAAAACGTAACTCTATCACGAAATAAAGGGCTTGCGGAGTTTCCTGACTCCATAACTTCTAGAGGGCTTAAACATATAAATGAACTTATAAAAGCAAGTAAAAAAAATTACAAAATTTTTATTTTATTCATAATACAAAGAGACGACTGTAAATCATTCACTATTGCAAGAGATATAGATCCACAATATGCGAGTGCTTTAAGTAAGGCTGTTAAAAACAAATTAAATGTTCTTTGCTATGATTGTAAATTTTCTACAAAAGGAATAAAACTTAATAATAAAATTAAATTAAAAATTAAATGAGTGAAAATTTTAAAGAAGCTTTTGAAAAAACAAAAATAGCTGGCTCTGTAGCAGCTGGTGCTTTGGATGAAGTAACAAAGTTTATTAAACCTGGTATTTCTACAAATCAAATTGATAAAATTTGTTATGAGTATATTAATGACCACAGAGCTTTCTCTGCTCCACTATTTTATAGAGGTTATCCAAAATCTTGTTGTACATCAGCTAATCACGTTGTGTGTCATGGCATACCATCTGATAAAATTTTAAAAGAAGGAGATATTGTAAATGTAGATGTTACAGCCTTAAAAGATGGTTGGCATGGCGATACCAGTAGAATGTTTAAAATTGGAGAAGTGTCTATTAAAGCTGAAAAATTAATTAATACAACATTTGAGTCAATGATGAAAGCAATCAGTATTGTTAAAGATGGAGTTCACTTAGGTGATATAGGCTCAACTATTCAAACACATGTTGAAGCACAAGGCTTTTCAGTTGTTCAAGATTTTTGCGGACATGGGATTGGTGAAACATTTCACAAAGAGCCAAATATTTTACATTACGGAGAAAAAGGAACTGGTAAAAAGATTAAAACTGGTATGATTTTTACAATCGAACCAATGATTAATCTTGGTAATCATGAAACCAAAACATTAAAAGATGGGTGGACAGCAGTTACCAAAGATAAATCATTATCAGCACAATTTGAACATACAATAGGTGTAACAAAAGATGGATATGAGATTTTTACTAAATCCAATAAGACAAACTAATTAGTATGATCGAAAGATACTCAAGAAAAGAAATAAAAAAAATTTGGGAAGATTATAATAGATATTCTATTTGGCTAGATATTGAATTAGCAGCAGCAGAAGCAATGGAAAAACTTAAAATCATCCCTAAAGGAGTTGTAAAAAAAGTTAAATCAAAAGCAAAAATTAATCCTAAAAGAATTCTTAAGATTGAGAGCAAAGTAAAGCATGATATAATTGCCTTCTTAACATCTATTACAGAAAAAGCAGGCAAAGAAGCGAGGTATCTGCACAAAGGTATGACGTCATCAGATGTTTTGGATACTTGTTTCAATCTTCAACTAAAACAATCAGGTGAGGTTCTGCTCAAGGATATTAACGTACTGCTTAGTTCGATTAAAAAACAAGCTTTAAAACATAAATTTACTTTGTGTATTGGAAGAAGTCATGGAATACACGCAGAGCCAATTACTTTCGGTTTAAAAATGTTAACCTTTTATCAAGAATTTTTGAGAAATAGAAAAAGATTAGAAACTTCAATAGAAGAAATATCAACTTGTGCTATCTCCGGTGCAGTGGGTACTTTTGCTAATATTGATCCCAGAGTAGAAAACTATGTTGCAAAAAAATTGAGATTAAAAATTGAACCAATATCGACACAAATTATACCAAGAGATCGACATGCTCAGTTTTTTTCAACTCTAGGAATTATTGCAAGCTCAATAGAAAGATTTGCCACTGAAATAAGACATCTTCAAAGAACTGAAGTTTTAGAGGTTGAAGAATTTTTTGGTAAAAAACAAAAAGGTTCTTCGGCTATGCCACATAAAAAAAATCCAATACTTAGTGAAAACTTAACCGGCTTAGCGAGACTGATTAGATCTTATGTTGTGCCATCTTTGGAAAATGTTGCTCTATGGCATGAAAGAGATATCTCGCACTCTGCCGTTGAAAGAAATATTGGGCCAGACGCAACCACAGCTCTTGATTTTGCTCTTAATAGATTGAATGATGTAATTAAGAATTTAAATATTTATCCAAAAAAAATGGAAAAAAATTTAAATATAACTAATGGAATTTTTTTTTCACAGAGAGTTCTTTTGGAATTGACAAATGCAGGTTTCACAAGGGAGCAATCTTATAAAATAGTTCAGAATAATGCTATGCAAGCATGGAAAGAAAATTCTTCATTTTATAACAAAATTATCTCTGATAGAAAAATTATAAATAAAATACCTGTTAATAAACTAAAAAAGTTATTTGATTTTAGTTATCATACAAAAAAAATTAATATAATTTTCAAAAGAAGTCTAAAAAATTAATTTAATGAATAAAGGTAAAAAATTATACGAGGGTAAAGCAAAAATTCTTTATGAAACTAAAGATAAAGATTTAATTATTCAGCATTTTAAAGATGATGCCACTGCCTATAACAATCTTAAAAAAGCAAGTGTTGAAGGAAAGGGTGTTTTAAATAACAGAATATCTGAGTATATTTTAACAAATTTATCTCAATGCGGAATTAAAACCCATTTTATTAAACGATTAAATATGCGCGAGCAGCTAATTAAAAAAGCTGAAATATTTCCAATTGAATTTATTGTAAGAAATATCGCGACTGGATCACTAACAAAAAGACTTGGAATTCCTGAAGGAACAGTTTTAGAAAAACCACTATTAGAATATTGTTTTAAAAAAGATGAGTTAAATGATCCTTTAATTTCGAAAGAACATATATTTTCTTTTGGATGGGCAACAGAATATGAAATAAAAATTATAGATAAAATAACTTTAAGAATAAATGATTTATTGATGGGTATATTTAGAGGTATAGGTATCAAGCTTGTTGATTTTAAAATTGAATATGGGAAAACTTGGAACAAAGATGATGAGAAAAAAGAAATAGTATTAGCAGATGAAATAAGCCCAGATACTTGTCGATTATGGGACTCTAAAACTGAAAAAAAATTAGACAAAGATAGATTTAGAAAAGATTTAGGTAATATTATTCAAGGCTATCAAGAGGTTGCAAGAAGACTTGGAATAATGCCTGAAGAAACAAATATAAGTGAAGTCAACTTCGGCAAAACAATTCCAATTAAATTTAAAAAAAAATAAATTGAAATTCTCCGTAACAGTTACTCTTAAAAAAGATGTTTTAGATCCTCAGGGGAAAGTTGTCCAAAATACATTGTTAAATATGGGAATGAATAGTTTAAAAAATGTCAGACAAGGTAAACATTTTGAAATAGATGTAGATGAAAAAGATCAAACCTCAGCTGAAAAAAAAATTGATGAAATGTGTAAAAAACTTTTAGTTAATTTAATAATCGAAGATTACACAATTCATAAAATTTAATGAAATCATCTGTTATTGTTTTCCCGGGATCAAATTGCGATAGAGATATTGCTGAGGCCTTAAAAAAAATGCAATTTCAAAATCAAATGGTTTGGCATAAAGAAACTAAACTACCAAAGTCTGATTTAATAGTTATTCCTGGTGGTTTCTCATATGGTGATTACTTGAGATCAGGAGCTATCGCAGGTAAATCTTTAATAATTGATGAAGTTATTAAATCAGCTAACTCGGGTTGTTTAGTTTTAGGTATTTGTAATGGGTTTCAAATTTTAACTGAAACAGGGCTTTTAAAAGGAACACTTTTAAGAAATAAAAATTTAAAATTTATAAATAAAGATATTCACATAAAAGTAATAAATAATAATACAAGATTTTCAAATAAATACAAAAAAGATCAAATTCTAAAAATTAATATTGCTCATAATGAGGGGAATTATTTTACTGACACAAAGCACCTTGATCAAATAAAAAAAGAAAACCTCATTGCATTCAAATACTGTGATGAAAAAGGAAATATCGATGAAGATTCAAATCCTAATGGATCTTTGGAAAATATTGCAGGAATTTTTAATTCTAAAAAAAATATTTTAGGTATGATGCCTCATCCCGAAAGAATGATAGATAATATAATATCCAATGAAGATGGAATAAATTTATTTACAAGCTTAATGAATTAAAATGAAAATCAACAATCAAATAATTGAAAAACATGGATTAAAGTTAGAAGAATTTGAAAAAATTAAAAAATTACTTAATAGGGAACCAAATTTGTTAGAACTTGGAATATTCTCAGCAATGTGGAATGAACACTGTTCATATAAATCGTCAAGATTACATTTAAAAAAATTACCAGTAAAAGGAAAACAAGTAATCCAAGGCCCAGGAGAGAACGCTGGAGTAATTGATATAGGGGATGATGATGCAATAGTTTTTAAAATTGAGAGTCATAATCACCCTTCTTTTATAGAACCTTACCAAGGAGCTGCTACTGGTGTAGGGGGTATATTGAGAGATGTATTTACAATGGGAGCAAGACCAATTGCTTTATTAAATTCAATTCACTTTGGTTCGCCAGAGCATGCAAAAACTAAAAGTTTACTTAATGGGGTTGTGTCAGGAATAGGTGGGTATGGAAATTGTATTGGAATTCCTACAGTAGCGGGTGAAACGAAATTTCACGAAACTTACAATGAAAATATTTTAGTTAACGCAATGGCAGTAGGCCATGCAAAGAAGAATAAAATTTTTTATTCAAAAGCAAAAGGATTGAATAAATCTGTTGTTTACGTTGGATCAAAAACTGGTAGAGACGGGATTCATGGAGCGTCTATGGCTTCAGCTGAATTTGATGAAAATTCTGAAGAAAAAAAACCAACTGTACAAGTAGGAGATCCTTTCACAGAAAAACTTTTAATGGAAGCTTGTCTAGAATTAATGAAAGATAACTCAATTATCTCTATACAAGATATGGGTGCCGCAGGATTAACTTCTTCAAGTGTTGAAATGGCTTCTAAAGGGGAGTTGGGTATTGAACTTGAATTAGACAAAGTTCCTTGTAGAGAAGAAAATATGACACCTTATGAAATGATGTTATCCGAAAGTCAAGAGAGAATGCTTATTATATTAGAAGACGGAAAGGAAAAAGAAGCAAAAAAAATATTTGATAAATGGGATTTAGATTTTGTAGTAATTGGAAAAACTACTAATTCTAATAATCTTACATTAAAATTTAATGGTAAAATTGAAGGTTCAATTCCTATTGAAGCGTTAGCATCCAAGGCACCCATTTATGATAGAAAATGGGTTAAAAAAAAACCTTTAAAAAAAAAGTTTGATTTAAAAGATTTTAAAAAAATAAAAATTGAAGATGCTTTGATAAAAATATTATCAAGCCCAAATCATTCAAACAAAAGTTGGATTACAGATCAATATGATCAAAGTGTAATGTGTGACACTGCCCAAAAATCAGGTTCAGATGCTGCAATAATAAGGGTTCATAATAAGGATAAAGCTATAGCCGTCTCGGTGGACTCATCTGCTAATTATTGTAAATCGCATCCTTTTACAGGAGGAAAACAAATTGTTTGTGAAAATTGGAGAAATCTTATTACTGTAGGTGCAAAACCGTTAGCAATAACAAATTGCTTAAACTTTGGTAATCCTGAAAATCAAGAAATCATGGGGGAATTTGCTGAATGTTTAGAGGGTATTAAAGAAGCTTGTGAGTTTTTAGATTATCCGGTTGTTTCAGGAAACGTATCTTTTTACAATGGAACAAATAAAAAAAATATCTACCCTACTCCAGTAATAGGTGGAGTAGGTTTAATAAAAAAATTATTCAAACCCTTGAACCACCATTTTAAAAAAGAAAATAGCAACTTGATACTCATAGGAAAAACATTTGGCCATATTGAACAGAGTTGTTTTTTAAAAGAAAATTATTCAATTAATGAAGGTATGCCTCCAGAAATTAATCTAATAAATGAAAAAAATAATGGTGAAGCATTGCTTAAATTGATAGAAAAAAAATTGGTTTTATCCTCTCATGATATATCAAGTGGAGGATTAATAACTGCTCTTGCTGAAATGTCTTTATCATCTAAATTTGGCTCAAAAATATATAGACCTAAAAAACTTTCTAATTTATATGAATACTTTTTTGGAGAGGATCAAGCTAGATATATTATAGAAATAGATCCGGAAAATTTAACGAAAATAGAAATAATTTTAAAGAATAACAATATTCATTATGAAAATATTGGTTTTACACAAAAAGATTACTTTGAAATTGAAGGTGAACTTAAAATTAGCAATAAAGAATTATTCAAAATAAATAATGAATGGTATAATAATTATTAATGCCATTACCTTTGGAAGAAATAAAAAAGTTGATTAAAGAGTCAATTCCTGATGCCTCAATCGAAATTAAAGATTTAATGGGGGATAACAATCATTACGCGGCAACAATAAAATCCTCTAAATTTAAAAATTTAAGTAAAATTGAACAGCACAAGCTTGTGTATAAATCCTTAAAAGGTAAAATGGGTAACGAGCTACATGCTTTATCTATTAATACTGAAGAAAAATAATATTTATTTATCCAACTAATCAAGAAATACTTATGATGAATTATTTTAAAAAAATTGCTATTTTAATTTTTGATTTAATAGATAAATATATTCATCAAAAAAATATTCTAAAAAGTATAAAAAATGAAAATTTAAAAATTAAGACCTTTATGGATATTGGTGCTCATAAAGGTAAATACACAGACTTATTTATTAATAATTATAAAATTAGAAACGTTTATATGTTCGAGCCGCAACTAATAATGTTTAAATACATAAAAAAGAAATACAGAAATAGAAAATCTATAAATATATACAATTATGGTATTTCAAATAAAAATGAAAAAAGAATATTATTTATTAATAAACACGATTTAACTTCGTCGATTAAAAAATTAAATCCTCAGAATGAATATCTTAATTTAAAATCTAAGTTATTCAGCACAAATCTACAAGGCATGATAGAAAAAAAAACGATTATAAGAACAATTAAATTGAAGAATTTTTTCATAAAAAAAAATATTAAACATATAGACTTAATTAAGATCGATACAGAGGGTCATGAATTAGAAGTTTTACTTGGGCTAGAAAAGAAAATCAAAAATGTTAAAGCTTTTTTGGTTGAATTCCATGATAACAAGACATATTTAAACTATAATAATAAAAAAATTGATAAAATTTTGAGCAAAAATAATTTTAAATTAAAAAAAATAATAAAGTTTCCATTTGCCACATGGGAAGATAGGCTTTATTTAAAAAAACATTAATTAAATTTAATAAATGTGTTTAAATTAATTTTTTTTCTTGAATATTTATTTAAAATCAGCAGAGTCATCTTTAAGAAGGATTAATTATTTGTCATGGAAATAAATCAAAAAATTGAAAGTTTAATAAAAGATAATGACGTGTGCTTATTTATGAAAGGTACGCCTGATTCACCTCAATGTGGATTTTCTATGGCTGTATCTAATGTATTAAAACACTTAAACGTTAATTTCAAAGGAGTAAATGTTTTAGAGGATCCAAATTTAAGACAGGGTATTAAAGATTATAGTGATTGGCCTACAATACCTCAACTTTATATTAAAAATGAGTTTGTAGGTGGTTGCGATATTGTAAAAGAAATGTTTGAAAGTGGTGAATTAAAAAAATTACTTATCCAAAAAAAAATAATCTGAATAAATGCGAAACTATATTTATAAAACGTTAATTGCAGTCATTGCTTTAATTGTTGTATTTGAATTCACAATTGGAAGGACCTTAAATAAAGTAGTGAAACAGACTGAAATAATTTTAACCAAAGAGGGAAGAAAAGAATTAGTCGAATCTATAAAGACAGAAATGAGAAAAGCTGTAAAAAGAGAAAATTATTTAAAAGAAGAAGAAAGAGTATTAATTAATGATTTTATCAAAAAAATTAATGATGAACTAAATAGTGCAAAATAATTGTTAAAAGATTTATTCCTAAAAATACATATACTTCATAATATTTATATTAAACATCAATATTTTAAAAAATTAAAAAGTTATTCAATGGAGGGTGAGGATATTGAAATTTTGAAGTATACAAAAAATATTGAAAGAGGCTTTTATGTTGATGTTGGTTGTTATCACCCTACTCACATTAATAATTGTAATTTACTTTATCAAAAAGGTTGGACTGGAATAAATATTGATATAAGCAAATTTTCAATTGATTTGTTTAATTACCTAAGACCAAAAGATCTAAATATAAATTGTGCTGTATCAAATTCCTCAGAAAAAGTATCTTTTTTTTATCAAAAAGAATTAAGTCAATTAACTAGTTTAAAAAAAAGTTTAGCTGAAAAAAGAATGCAAGGTAATATTAAAAAAGGATTAATTCAATCCTACACGCTCACATCTATTCTTGAAAATAGTAAATTTAAAAATAAAAGAATAGATTTTCTAAACATTGATGTAGAAGGAGCTGATTACGAAACCTTGCTCTCATTAAATTTCGAAGTATATAGACCAAGAGTTATTTGTATTGAAATTACAAAAAAAATTGATGATTCAGAAATTTATAAATATTTAAAAAAAAAAGAATATATTTTAAAATGGTCTAGCAAATCAAATATTAGTCATATTTTTAATGATGAAAAAATACTTTAAAATTATTTACATAATAGTAGTTTTCCAGTTGTAAATTCCTCTTTATGAAAAAGAAGTTTGAAATTTGTTTCGTATATTAATGAACAATTATACGGCATACTTTTTTTCAAATTTCTTACTGTTTGTACTGCAAGAAATGGTCTTGGATAATCAGTGTCAACCTTTTGCCAAATATCAAAACAATTAAATTTTGTATTATTTAGAAATGGTTTCACACCATGGATGGGATTTGCTAAAATACATAATTCTTGATTTTCAAAAGATTGTAAATATTTAGATATTTCCCTGCCTCCTAATCCCTGATACTCCAATTCAAATTTATTTGTCAAATCTAATGCTCTTGATGGTAAATTAAACCATACATACTGATAAGGATTAATTTTTATATTTTCAATTAAAAATAAGCAAATCGTAAGAGTGGATAAAAAATAAAATATTTTTTTTGAAAACTTGTAAACAGAAACTAAACTTATAATGAAAATTAACGGTAATAAAAACATAATGTGCCTTATTTCATCATAAAGGTGTGTTTGTCTTAAGATTAATAATAAGGGAATAATAATGGTTGATAACAATAATGTTCCAAAAAATATTGAAGTTTTATTATTATTAAAAATTTTTTTTTCTGAAAAAGGCAACAAAAAAATACCAATTATAATTAATATTGGTAGTTTAACAGAAAGCCAAATTAGTAAGTATGTGGGCGGTAAATCTGTAGCATACATCACTTTGCCAAAAGTCATAGTACCAACATTATTATGATAATGAGACATTACCTCTATAGTATCGAATACCAAAAGAGGATTAGACCAAAAAGGAGGGTTTAATACAAAAGTACATATTAATAAAGCTAAAGTAAAGAATATTAATTCTTTAAAGTATTTTTTTATGAATCTAATGAAATTAAAATTAGTAATATTCAAAAAAAGTATTAAAGAAATAAAATATTGAATTAAAATTAAAATACCTGCAATTCTTATTGAAAATAAATATGCTGTTAAAAATGAGAATATAAATAAAGTCGAAAATTTAATATTTTGTTTAGAAATTAATTTTTCTAAAATAAAAAAATTAAAATAAGTACAAATAAGCCATATCGACATAAAAGGAGAGTCTTTTGGACTAAAAAGTGATTGTCCTAATAAATATGGGTAAGTAAGATAAATAATTAAACTTAGAGAGCAAAATATCTCATTATCTATAATCTTCCTAAGAATTAAATAAAAAAAAATACCCGAAATAAAAAAAAATAAGAAAACTACAAAATGTTTTGATAATATAACTTTTGCTTGATCATCTAACGAGCTGTCATTATTTAAAAAATTTTTAACAAAATATTGAATTGGCTGAGAAATGATTTGAAAACCAATCCCATAGCCAAGATATCCGGACTCAAATTCTTTTTGATATCTATCTTCAAATTTTTTATTAAAAACAAAATGGTTAATTGCATTTAAAGCAATTTTTTTTTGAAGTTTCCAATTATAATCTTCGTAAACTTCATCCATGGAGATGCCGTTTTTAAGGGAATTGAAAGAACCAAAAATAAAAAAAATAAATAAAAATAAAAACAAAAATTTATTTTTAAAATTTATCATAGCTTGATAATAAACATTTATATGGAGATTAAAAAGTGAAGAATTCTATTTAAATGATTATCTAGAATAGTATTCGATTACTAAGTTAGGTTCCATTATTACAGGAAATGGAACTTCTGAAAATTTTGGTATTCTAACAAGTTTTGCAGTTTTATTCTTATTATCTATCTGAATATATTCAGGTACTTCTCTCTCTTTATTTTGTAATGAACCGTCGATAACTGTGAGTTTTTTTGACTTTTCTCTTATTTCAATCAAATCAGTGCTTTTTACCACGTAACTAGAAATATTAACCCTCTTTTTATTTACTGTAATATGACCGTGGTTAATAATTTGTCGTGCAGAAAAAACTGTTGGTGCAAACTTTGCTCTATAAATTACTGTATCTAATCTACTCTCTAATAAAGCAATTAGATTTTCAGTTGTATCGCCTCTTTTTGAAAGTGCTTTTCTATAAATATTTCTAAATTGTCTCTCATTAATATTTCCATAGTATGCTTTTAATTTTTGTTTGGCCTGAAGTTGAATTCCATAATCTGTTGGTTTACCTTTTTTATTTTGACCATGTTGTCCTGGTGGATAAGCTCTTGAGTTAAAAGGACTTTTGGGTCTTCCCCATATATTTGCTTTAAGTCTTCGATCAACTTTATGTTTAGATTTAAGTCTTTTAGTCATATTTAATTAATGTGTCCTTATAAGCTTTACTAATGATTTGTCAATTAAGGTTTAACGTTATTTTTTACTCAACGTGCTTATAATACTGGCTAAAATCCTTAATTCTTTATCGTTTGGTTCTAATCTATAAATTAAATTATTTATATTTAATATCATTGAGTGCCTTTTC
>MDTB01148393.1_pt1 | contig 15952 bp, 21 predicted proteins | sample 811161 | NCBI WGS metagenome assembly MDTB01 (sample SAMN05326650, study PRJNA326480) | marine metagenome | isolation source: seawater | place: Mediterranean Sea | collected 2009 | reverse complement strand
GTTTTTTTCCCTTGACAATATCACCGAAACATGTTATATTTATAATATCAAAAAGACGGAAAAGTCTAATGATAAAAAGATCCAAAAGATCAAAACTATGATGGAGGTAAAAGAAACATCATGCAAAACATCATTCGCAATGTATACGACAGAGTACGATCAAAGTTTTTGTCACGCGATACAAATGACTCATTACATACAACAGGAGGAACAATGAATCAATACACTACATACACAGGCACCTTTACCAAGCGTAACGGTCAAACTCGAACCATGACTTTTGTCAAAGGCGCAGATATCCCACAGTCCGTTCGTGGCAGCGGACAAGCCCCTCGACTCTCTCAAGGAGAAGAAGTGGTTTATGATGTCAACGCTAAAGGATTTCGAGTGTTTAATCACAACACGATCCAAGGTAAAATCACTGAAAATAATACACGATTTTCATTTGACAAAATCTCGTAACGTGTTATATTAATAAAACAGTGGGGGGCGATATTTAGCCCCCCAACTTTAGGGTGAATCCCCAAAAAGACCATTAACTATAGGAGACAACATTATGGCTTTAAATTTAGATGCAATGAGAGCAAAGCTCGATCTTTCCCGAAACGGCGGAAAGAAACAACAAGACTCCACCAAGTGGCGTCCGGAAGAAGGCGATCAAACCATTCGTATTCTTCCAACTGAAGATGGAGATCCTTTCAAGGAATTTCACTTCCACTATAACTTGGGAAAAAATCCCGGCATCCTCTGCAACAAGAGGACTCATGGAGAAGATTGTCCAATATGCGATTTCGCTTCAAAGCTTTGGCGCGATGGAGTAGACAACAATGATGATCGAGCAAAAAAAGAAGCCAAGAAGCTTTTCGCTCGTAAGCGTTACTATTCACCAATTTTAGTTCGCGGTAAGGAAGCCGAAGGAGTAAAGGTGTGGGCATATGGAAAACAAGCATACGAAAACCTTCTAGGGCTTGTGCTAGATCCAGATTATGGCGATATTACAGATCCAGAGACTGGAACAGATATAGTTCTTAATTATACAATTCCGGGCACTCCGGGCTCTTTCCCAAAAACTCAATTAAAGCCACGAAGGCGACCATCAATTTTATGTGATGATATGGTTGGCGACTGCGCCCAACTATTGGAGAGCATTCCAGATATTGCATCTCTTTTTGATAAAAAATCAACTGAAGATGTCCAATCACTTTTGGATGAATATTTGTCAACTGATGCTTCCTCCGAATCAAGTTCTAGTGAGACGCATAAATATAGCACCACTTCAACATCTAAGGTTGACAAGGCTTTCCAAGAATTGATGGGAGCCTAGTGCAAACCGCAGGGAGGCATGGGTTACAGATGCCTCATTTATATAACATAAGGAAAAAATATGAAGTATCTCGTATTAGCTTCACTGCTTCTCGCATGTGAAGATAAAGAAAGCGACTCTGCTGAGCCCGAAGAGGCTGTAGAGGAGTCCGAAGAATCTGAAGAATCAGAGTAAACAAAAAAACCGCAGGAAGGCATGGGTTACAGATGCCTTATAACACATTCGGAGGATAATATGAGTGTTAGTAAAGGACAAAAAGTTACTGTTCATTATGTAGGAACGTTGGACGACGGTACTGAGTTTGACAACTCAAGAACTCGAGGAGAGCCATTAAAGTTTGAACTTGGGGCCGCTACAATAATGCCGGCATTTCAAGATGCTGTTCTTAAGATGAAGGTTGGTGAAACTCAAAAATTTAAGATCGAAGCAGCAGATGCTTATGGGCCAGTTCATCAGGAGGGCTTTAGGGTTGTACCAAAAGAAAACTTCAATTCACCAGAGGAATTAGTTATTGGTGCCATTGTGCAAGGCCAAACTGAAGAGGGCAAAAGGTTTGCCGCTAGAGTTGAAGAGATTGAAGAAGATGGTATAAAATTAAACTTCAATCACCCAATGGCCGGTAAAAATTTAAATTTTGAAATTGAGCTTATTCAAGCCGTTTAGTCTCCACCGCAGGAAGGCATGGGTTTATAGATGCCTTATCAATATTCGGAGGATAAAATGATTATTGACTTAAATGATGAAAATTTTGATCAAACAACATCTGAGGGTGTCACTTTGGTTGATTTTTATGCTGACTGGTGTCAGCCGTGCAAAAGAATGATGCCAAAAGTAGAAGCCGTTGCTGCAAAACTTGAGGGTAAAGTTAAAGTCGCCAAGGTAAATGTTGACGAATCTAGGAACACTGCTGGCAAGTTTGCCATTCGTAGTATTCCTACCTTTGCTCTAATTAAAGATGGAACAGTAATCAGCGTCTCTGCTGGCTCAAAAAGCGAACAAGATTTACTTTTGTTTGCAGAATCACATAATAGAGGTGCATAATTGGGAAAAGTAGTACAAATGAAAAAGAAAGCAGGTAAAATGGATTTAGACGCAATCAGGAAGTTGATAAACAAATCAACTGGAATGAATGTCGCTCATGATCTAACAAAAGATAATCCAACCGCTGTAAAGCAGTGGATTCCAACTGGTTCACGCTGGTTAGATTCGATTATATGTAGGGGTAAAATGGCCGGCATCCCCGTGGGTAAAATCACAGAAATAGCTGGCCTATCAGCAACTGGAAAGTCTTTTATGGCTGCACAGATAGCTGGTAACGCCCAAAAAATGGGTATGCAGGTAGTTTATTTTGATGCAGAATCTTCGCTTGATCCTTCTTTCTGGGAGAGAGCGGGTTGCGATCCAGAAAAAACAATTTATACTCAGGCTGTATCAGTCGAGAAAGTATTGGGAACGATTGAGGACTTAATGTCCGCATCACCCGAAACTCAATGGTTGTTTATTTGGGATTCCATTGCAGCCACTGCATCAGAAAAGGACATTGAGGGTGATTTTAATCCTCAGTCAAGCATGGCTGTGAAGCCACGCATCTTCGCTAAGGCGTTTCCAAAGCTTACTATACCGTTGGCAAACCAACAGTCTACACTGGTCTTAATTAATCAGTTGAAGACAAACATCACCAGCAATATAGCAGAGGCAATGACTACGCCCTTTGTGGCCCCCGGAGGTAAAGCAATAGAGTATTTCTCTTCGCTTCGGATTTGGCTCACCAAGCGGAAAGCAAAAAACGCCTTTGTGACAGATGACGTTGGCTTTCGGATTGGTTCGGAGGTCAAAGTTAAACTAGAGAAGTCTAGATTCGGCTCGGAAGGTAGAAGAGCTACATTTAAAATCCTTTGGGGTTCAGATGTGGGGATTCAAGATGAAGAGAGTTGGCTGACAGCAATAAAGCTATCAGGCACTGATCGAATGAAACAAGGCGGAGCTTGGTACACTTTGGTTGATAAAAAAGGTAAGGAACATAAATTCCAAGCTTCAAAGTGGACTGATAAACTGAAGGACGATAACTTCCGACAGGTCGTATATGATATCATGGACGAAGTAATTATCCACAGGTTTGATCAATCAGCAACCGAGATTGATATCGGCGAAGAATAAAATAAATTTACTTGACAAAACCCTGCCTCCATGTTATATTATTAGCATGGAGGTTTTTTTATGGAGGAAAAGATGAAAAAGGTTATATTGATTGACGCACTGAACTTGTTTATAAGGAACTACGTGGTCAATCCAACAATGAGCCCCAAAGGTATGCCCCTAGGTGGCTGCATAGGATTTCTGAAATCGCTGCAAAAGATATGTAGGATTTTAAACCCAGATGAGATTATAGTGTGTTGGGATGGCATAGGAGGCTCTGCGAGGAAAAAGGCAATTGATAAGGATTACAAAGCCGGCAGGAAACCCCTGAGGTTCAATCGCAGAATGATCAAATTAGATCCAGAGTTACAAGAGCAAAACAAGGTGTATCAACAGATCAGATTGTATGAATATTTAAATGAGATGCCGATCATACAGGTTGCCATTGATGCCATTGAGGCTGATGATATTATAGGCTATATTGTTGACCAACCTTACTATGATGGATGGCAGAAAGTTATCGTCTCGAGTGACAAGGACTTCTTTCAATTAGCCTCGGAGGATACAACAGTTTACAGGCCTATACAAAACAAATTTATAACAGTAGAAGCCTTGCTTGAGGCAGACAAGATACACCCAAACAACTATGCCCTTGCAAGAGCTATTGTGGGAGATAAGTCTGATAATCTTCCGGGTATAAAAGGTATTGGCATGAAAACAGTGGCAAAAGCCTTTCCGATTTTAATTGAGGAGAAGCAAATTGATGTAGAGGATTTTATTAAGATTAGCGCCGGCCTTGAAACATCGGTGCAAAAAAAGATATATGAAAATCGATCTTTGATTGATAAAAATTATGATATGATGCAGCTTTACAGTCCAAAGATAAGCTTGACAAACAAACAGTCAATTGATTATCAAATTAAAAAATTTGACTTTTCTTTTGTTAAGTTGAATATTACCAAACTTTTGTTTGAAGATGGGCAAGGATCTTTAAATTTCAATGGTTTGTATGGATTGCTTAAGAAGTTTGCCGTTGCAAGGGCGGGATGAAAAATAAAATATTTTTATTCTTGACAAACATCTCATATCGTGTTATATATTTATATTAGGTTTTGGAGGAAACTATGGCTAATCAAGTGGAGACACTTTCCCGCTTTGGGAAATCGTTTCAAGAAAAGCTATGTCAGCTTATCTTGGAAGACAGGCCTTTCTGTGATCAAATCTCAGAGGTCTTAAATATTAATTTTTTAGAATTAAAATATCTGCAAGTCTTTGTTGAAACAATATTCAACTATCGCGACAGATATAAAACACACCCTAGTTATGATTTGATGGCTACCATGTTAAAGTCAGGCTTGAGTAGTGAAAACGACGCAATAAAAAAACAGGTTCGCGATTATTATTCCAGAATTATGTCTGGTTCCGTTCAAGGCGCAGATTACATTAAAGAACAAGCAATTGATTTTTGTAAGAAGCAGGTTTTGAAAGAAGCAATGATTAAGTCTGTTAAGTTGCTAAAGAGTTCGTCATACGACGAGATACAGAAGATTATCAATGATGCCTTAAAGTTAGGTGTTGAGAACAACTTTGGTCACGATTACTTAAAAGATTTTGAACAAAGGTTTGTGTTGAAGCCTCGCTTCCCTGTTGCCACTGGCTGGGATAGGATGGACGATCTATGTAAAGGCGGCTTGGGCCGAAGAGAGCTAGGTGTGGTCATAGCACCAACAGGGGCAGGTAAATCAATGGTCCTATGTCACATAGGGTCACACGCAGTTAAACAAGGTAAGACTGTTATACATTATACTTTGGAGTTGGCTGACACTGTGGTTGGTCAACGCTATGATTCTTGTATAAGTGGCGTTGCTTTAGGGGATTTACTAAGAAATAAAGAAAAAGTATTTGATGTCGTACAAGACATTGAAGGGCAACTAATTATAAAGGAATATCCAACTAAGTCAGCATCGACTTCAACCATTAAGAGTCATATTGAGAAGCTCCGAAAGAGATCTATCGAGCCTGATTTGATTATCGTTGATTACGCTGACTTGTTAAAACCAACCAAATCCAGCGGCGAGAAGAGGCATGAATTGGAAAACATCTATGAAGAACTTAGAGCTATAGCTCAGGTTTATAACTGTCCCGTATGGACAGCTTCGCAAACCAATCGGTCTGGGCTCAACGCCGAGGTCATCACAATGGAATCTATATCAGAAGCGTTTAACAAGTGTTTCGTGGCTGATTTTATATTTTCATTGTCTCGAACAATCCAAGACAAACAAGCTAACAAAGGTCGAGTGTTCATAGCTAAGAACCGTAACGGCCCAGATGGCTTAGTCTTTCCGGCATTCATTGATTGGTCGAGTATATGCATGAAAGTGTTAGAAAATACCGGAGAAGAGACAGATGATGCTGTTAAAGAAACCTCAGCATCCGCATTAAAATATTTGAGATCAAAATATGAACAACACAAAAAATAGGAGGACATCGTGGTGAAATTAGCAGATATCAATGTTAGAAAGTTTAAATTATCAGACCAATTTATCAATCAATATAAGGAGAAGGACGTCCCATGGGGACCAGTCGGGTATATCACGTTCAAAAGAACATATGCCCGCCGTCTAAGTGAGTTTGATTCCGATGCCACAGGAACAGAAGAGTGGTATCAAACCTGCCGACGAGTTATTGAAGGCATGTTCGACATTCAAAAGCGACATGTGGTTGCAACGGGTCTTGAGTGGAACGACGCAAAGGCCCAACGAACAGCAAAGGAGGCTTATGACCGCCTGTTCACTCTCAAGTGGACACCCCCCGGTCGTGGACTGTGGATGATGGGCACCAAGTTTATTTATGAACGAACCGGAGCCGGTTTATTCAACTGCGCTTTCCGCTCAACCAAGGATCTTGGATCCAAGGGTGGCTATCTATTCGCATGGATGATGGATGCTCTCATGGTCGGTATCGGTGTCGGGTTTGATACACTTGGCGCAGGCTCCTTTACAATCAAGGAACCTCAGTGGACCAACGATATTCATATGATTGAAGACTCCAGAGAGGGTTGGGTTAACTCTGTACACCTTATGCTAGATGGCTTCTTTTTAGGTAAGAAAGTGCCTCAATTCGACTACTCCTTAATACGACCATCGGGTGCCCCTATCAAGGGCTTCGGAGGAACTGCGAGTGGAGCAGGTCCGCTAATAGAGCTACACAACAACCTTAAAGAGCTTTATGCAAATAAGGCCGGAGAAGAGATCACATCAGTGGACATTGTTGACACAGAAAACCTTATTGGCCGCTGTGTTGTGGCTGGTAACGTCCGCCGTTCAGCAGCACTTGCCTTAGGGCAACACGATGATCGTGAATATTTAACAATGAAGAATGACCAAGAGAAGCTTTACCATCACAGATGGGGATCGAACAACTCGTTTGAAGCAAAGGTTGGCATGGACTATTCATGGCATGCAGAGCAATCCCAAAAGAACGGAGAGCCCGGATATATCTGGCTTGACAATGCTCGCTTTCATGGTCGTATGAAGGATGGCAAACGCTATGACGATACCAAGGTTATGGGCTTCAATCCATGCGTTGAACAACAGCTAGAAGATGGCGAATTGTGCTGTCTTGTGGAGACCTTCCCTGCTAAGCATGATACCTATGAGGACTACCTTAGAACCCTCAAGATAGCTTATCTATATGGTAAGACCGTGACGCTTATCAACACTCACTGGCCAGAGACCAACGCTATTATGTTGAAGAACCGCAGAATCGGATTGTCACAATCTGGTGTTGTTCAAGCGTTCAACAAGTTTGGAAGACGACAGGTCTATGAGTGGTGCGATAAAGCCTATGATGAAGTGCATGATATGGACCAAGAGTATTCAGATTGGCTTTGTATTCCAAGATCTGTTCGGATGACCTCGATCAAACCTTCTGGTACGGTGTCCCTTCTCAATGGCTCTACCCCCGGTATCCACTTCCCTGAGGATGAATATTATATTAGAAGAATCCGCTTTGCTAGCACTTCAGACTTGTTGCCGGCACTTGAAAAAGCTGGTTATAAGATTGAAGAAGACGCTTACTCGCCCAACACAATGTGCGTTGAGTTTCCAGTTCATGAGCCGCACTTCACAAAAGGAAAGCGTGATGTTTCTATGTGGGAACAGCTAGAGATTGCCGCCCAATATCAACACTATTGGGCTGACAATTCAGTTTCCATCACAGTGACGTTTAAGCCCGAAGAAGCACCACAACTTCAAGATGCCTTGGAGATGTACGAAACAAGACTTAAGGCTGTGTCTTTCTTAAGATATGAAGAGACCGGCTACAAACAGGCTCCATACGAGCCTATCACTAAAGAGCAATATGATGCGATGGTATCCAAAGTTACTCCAATTCAAAGAGTTGACAGTCAACAGGGTGGCGCAGGATCTAAATTTTGCTCAAATGACACATGCACTATTTAATGGAGGAAAGATGCAGTTTAAACCATTTAATCGACACTTAGTTGTTGATTTGATTGAAGAAGAAACCAAAAAAGATGATAGCCTTATCGTGTTACCAACTGACTACGAAAAGCCCCAAGCCCCTTATGCAAAGGCAATAGTTATTGAGGTAGCTAGCGACTCAAGGCTTGGCGATTGGCTACAGCCCCTCGATACTATATTGGTTGAAAGAAGAATGTTACATAAAATTGAAATTGATGACTCTACTTTCTATTTAATATTAGAAAATTACGTTTACGGGAGAATTGATAAATGAAATTAACGAAACAAAAGATTAAAGAGCTAATTGCTGAAGTTGTTTCTGAAAAGCGAAACAACTCTATGATTTTGAGTGAAGATATAGAAGAGCCAGAAGATCAAACCATCCAGATGACTGAAAAGGACTCTTTTGATGAAATCATTGACACGCTGGAAGGAAGAAACCCCAGCGTAAAAGCAGTAGGTATCATGTCTGCCCAAAATCCAATGGCTCAGAAAACCTCAACTTCTGAAAATGCAAGGTTGGCCAACGCATTACTAGCAGACCTTGCAGCCCAAGGGTTTCAGTATATTGAGATCGGCGGTCAGTTTAAAAATCCAGAGGTGTCCGTTGTGATCCTTAACCCATCACAGGAACAGATGCATGATCTTAGCAGAAAGTATACTCAGTATTCATATGTATGGGGCTATGATCTTCCAACTTTTGCTATGATGCAAATTGACTATGATAAAGAAAGGGGGCAGATGATGGAGCCCGGCTCCAAGATCGCCAAGCAAGTTCTTTATGATGAAGAGGTTCAAAATGCACCTGATTTTTATAGCTACGATCCCAAGACTGGCAAGAAATTTGTCATCCCGCTTTATTGAGGTGACCTGTGAGAAGCATATATCTTTACAGCGATAACATCGGCAAAGTAGATCTCGTTCAACACATGGGATCCGATTTGACTGTTGTTAACAGTGCCAGAGTTTCTTTTGGTGTTGAGAAGACCGATTTAGATTATCGTGATAAAAAATTAATAAATTACCTTATAAAACACAGACACACCTCAACTTTGGAGCACTGTAGCGTTACTTTTAAATTTACAGTCCCACTGTTTGTTAGGTCGCAACACATGAGACATAGAACTTGGTCTTACAATGAGATATCTAGGAGATATACCTCAAAGGACTTGCAGTTTTACACACCATCTTCATTTAGAACACAGCATAAGTCAAACAGACAAGCATCAAACGAGGCAGAATTGATAGATCCAGTAATGATACCTGATCTGTATGAAACCGGCTGGGACATCAAAGCCTCCTCTTTGTTAAAGACAAAGACACAGGAGTGTCTTCAGCTATTCAATCAACTTCTAGACTCTGGTGTGTGTCGAGAACAAGCAAGAATGATATTGCCACAGAATATGTATACTGAATACTATGGCACTGTAAATCTGAACAACCTGTTGAAGTTTATTGACCTTAGAACGCATGATGGCGCTCAATGGGAAATACGCAAGGTAGCCGAGGCATGTCTTGCTCTTGCAAGTCAACTATATCCTGTAACCGTCAGAAGCTATAGGAATTTGCGGGGTGGAGAGTAGCACACTCGCAGTTGGAGATTTGGTTTTACTGAGTGCTTTCGGGCTATCAGTCATCAGACCAAACCCAGCTAAACTTGGGGTTGTTATTGGCGGCCCATATGAAAAAACATATATATGTGCAAAATCTGGCTTGTATACGAAATATTTTAGCTACGATGTTATGTTAGGCGAAGAACTACTTAAAGAGGTACCAGAAGATTTTGTACAAAGAATGGGAGATGATGAACATGAAGAAAATCCAAGAGGCTTGGAGGAGTCACCTAAACGAAGCGATGAAGAGTGACCCAGCCCAAAGCAGAATTAAAGTGGCAAAGAAGGTGTCAAGCTATCTTTTTTCACCATTAGAAATGGTTGAACCAAGACTGCACATGGCTCTGAGGTCATCAGGAAATATTGCATCGAAGTACATGTTTCTTTGGTGGGCAATCTTTGGAACGAAAAAAGAAAGAGCCACTGGTGCTAAAATTTATCGACCTAAGCTCGGCTTAGAATACGCAAACCAAAAAGTTGAGATGTTAATGTTAAAATTAACTGAGGATGAAGAGCAAGTACTAGCATCAGATATTGATACATTAATAGACATAGTTTCAAAAAAAGAAAACCCAAAGTCCAGCATACAGTTGCCCGTTCAGCTATCTGGACACCCAAACATAGAGCCGTCTTTTGGCACAACTTATTTTGGCGGATCAGAAGCCTCTGATTGGGGTATGGGTGGCTCTGTGTTGACTCCATCTGGTGAGAGTTATCTATTGCATGTTTTAAAATTAGTTAAGAAAAACCTTTCACCATCCTCCAAGAAAACTCTTGATCGCCAACAGGTCAAGGATCTATATTTCCTCGGTCGCTCGCTGCCAACTTCCTATGAAGATGAAGAGAATCCATTTGAAACTGGGCACTTCTCAAAGAAAATCTTGAACTATCAAGACTTTTTAAAGTCAATAGGCAGAGGTGGTGATTGATAAGCCACAGCTTTACAATAGATGAATTGGTAATAGGTGGAAGTCTAGAGTCTCTCTTGTATGCGTATGTAACTGAAACCCCAATCATTATTGATGTCGCAAGAAGACCATTTGAGTTGGATACTGTTTCTGAGACACTTGATTTCACCTTCTTGGGCTACAAGGGGCATGAAAAAGTATATTCTTTGCAGCTATGGGATAGGTTATCATTTTTACTTTCTCTGTCTGGATTGCTGCTGTTCCCAAATTCAATTGAGAACATCACAGAAAGACAAGGGTGTTTGGTGGTTGTTACCCACAATATGCGCAAGATAGAAGTAAAATTCAATAAGTTAAAAAGATTTGATAAAAACTTTACAAACTTCGCTTGGCTTTATGATTGGTTTGCGGTTCGCTCTGGTGGAAAGCATGACATTGATACACTGGAAGATGATGAGTATTTAGCTAGCAAACTGATCTTTCATGAGTCCAAAAGGGTGGGAGTTAGATCATCAAAAGATGTAGTCGCCGTTACTTTTGTTAGTGTAACAAACATGTATGATGTAGAATACTCTGAGGGCTATGCGGCCCTAAAGACAAAAAGGATGATGCACGAAGCTGGTATCAAAGGCACTAGCAAGGGCTATGGGTATAATAAAAAGAGAGTCCATCAGCCAATCAAAATTGAACACTTGCATAGAGATAGAAAAGAACAAATTATACCAGATATGACACTGGGTCAAATATTAGATATACCGATTAAGACAGAGGGTAAATTATGGAAAATAACGACAAACCTTTTCAAACGCCATCTAATTTTCACTTAGCCGGCATTGTGCCGATAGCAGGCCAGTCACTAGATTTTGAAATGGACTTTCCAGATTGTATGATGCCAATATCAAAAAACTATACTCTAGTGGAACACGCTGTTTACGAGTGTGCCATGGCGGGCTGTGATACAATATGGCTGATCTGTAATGATGATGTAGCACCGATCATAAGATATAGGATTGGCGATTACATACAAGACCCAGTTTACTTTGGTAGAAGATCAAAGTTCCCATCAATGGAGAGGATTCGGATACCAATATTTTATGTCCCAATACACCCTAAGGATAGAGACAAGAGGGATTGTTTATCTTGGTCAGTTATTCATGGGGCACTGACTAGCTTAAAGGTTAGTTCACAACTCAGCAAGTGGCTGAGTCCGGATAAATATTATGTTTCATTCCCATATGGTATATTTGAAGTTGAAGGTCTGCGAGAGCACCGAAGATTAATATCTTCTAAAAAAAACTTTTATGTAATTCATGAAAACAAGAACGTATCAGATAATCATTATTGTAGCTTTACGTTTGGCAAAGATGAATTCATAAGGTATAGAAAAAACATTAGAACAAAAGGTACCGGAATGTATACAACCGACAGCGTTGATGAGAGGGGCATACCAAGATCTTATCTGCCGGTAGAGGAAAGATATTCAGCAAGGTTCTTTAGCTTATCAGATGTTTTTTCGCCAATAGATTTATCTAACTCAAACACCCATGAGCCGTTATCTTTTCACAATGTATCCTCATGGGAGGAATATAGACACTACATGACTTCTGAGCTATCTTTAACGATAGAAAGGCCATGGGATGGCATCATGAAATACAGAGAATTTAATCCAATAGGTGTCGATGATGTTTAAAACTAGTTAAATTATAACACGGAGTTAAAATGGATAATAAAAAATTAAGAATTGCAGTGCTTGTCTCACTTGGCGTAAACTTATTGCTTTTTTCATTATTGTGGATTTTAGAGGCAAGAATTTCCAAGTTGGAGTCAAAACACACTAATAGTACACCACTGGTGATAAAGTTAAAGCCGGAATAGTTAATTATATAGAATTAATTAAACCAGAGGAGCAAACCATGCTATCAGGATATAGCTTAAGGGTGATAGAGAGTTGTGAGCCTTTAAAGATTGGAGAAACTGTTTACTGTATAGAAGATTGCCGCGATAGAAGAATAATTAGAGTCTGGAGCAATAGATTAATATTCGGCGTCAATGAGGTTATCTTTAGTTATGAAAGACTGCGATGTTTTAAAATCGTTTAGCATTGGCGATCTAGTGCAATATGTCTCATACTATGATGATCCAATAGGTCCATGGAAAATGTCCGGTGATTTGGGCATCGTTGTCGCCCTGCGCAAAATTGATGGCAAGTACGAGGTAGTACGAGTTAGATGGATTTCGGACAATTCAGTAATGGACATGGCTCCCGAAAGTTTGATGCTTATAAGTGACATACACATAAATGATGGAGGTTAAATGTCGTATTCAACAGAGGAAAGCCAATGGATGTTTGTAACAGGAACAATCAGAAAACTAAAAACACTGAACCATTGGATAATGATGGGCGAAGATGAAAAAAAATTCATTGAGTCCTCAATCAAAGAGCTTGAAAAAGCTCAAGAAATTTTAAGAAAAAAGGTTGACAAACAGTAGCCCCCGTGTTATATTATATATGTGATTCACTTAGGATCACTTCATAATATTAACGGAGTAAAAATGAAAAATCAAAACATGTCGGCTTACGACAAATTCACAACTAATAAGATCAAATATTCTGATTATCAGAATTCTGATTCGGAATACAAAGCTTTTTCGGGCAAACTAAAAGAGTCTTGTGGTGTTCCATGGGAGGCAATTCACATCAACAATCGCCAGCATCAAACTAGAGATAGAGATACTGACGTTGGACATGTCGCTGCTCTTGCTTCTGATATAGAAGCTGTAGGCTTGAAGTCACTACCTTATGTTGAGTGGGATGCTGCCACGGAAAAGTTTGTTCCATTGTCTGGTCACCATCGTCTCTTTGCTATGCATAGAAACAACTTAAAGAGTGGCCTGACAGAGGAGCTATATCCTGTCGCCATCGTAGAGTTCTCAGATTTGTTAGCAAAAGAAGAGTTCCTACAGTCTCAAAATAACCATCGACCATCCAAGCCTCATGGTAAAGATGATGCGGTTATTTACCTTCAGCGCCTAAAGAAAAGAAATGTTTTCGCTGGTGCAACTGACAAAGAGGATATCAAAAAAATAGCATACCCTCTTTTGACGAAAAACTATCCAAGGCTTCATACGAAAAGCAAAAGTGAAGTTCTTGATAAAGTATTTCGATTTGAGACTGCGAAGGTTAAAATTTGGCAACCTTCTGAAGTTAAAGATGAGATGAGCAGAATATATGGTGACACCTATAGCAGTGGTCATGTTAGTGGTGATGTGTGTTACATTAGGTCCATTGACAATGCTGTTGGTAAAGCAATCTATAATGCTGTTCGTGATAGAGCTATTTCTCTTAAGAATAAAAATACCAAAACACCATTGGCAATCAAGATTGTAACTTGGTTTAACGGTAAGGCAGAGAAGATATCAACCTCTAGAATAAAACATTTAGAGGAGATGTCTATGTTTAACGAGATGATAATAAATTCAAGTGTAGCCTGCATTGAGGAGGTGAATTATTTACATCAAGTTATCGGAAGCGAGTCAACACCATGCAGATATGTTTGGTGCTCGTCGAAGAAAAAATTTGTATAATATTTAAAAATGCCCCTTGACAAATGTCTTGGGGCATGTTATATTATATAAAACAAAGCGGAGGAATATATGAACGATATAAAATTTGTGGGGCTCCATGCACATAGCGGTGTTGGATCCCCATTTGATGGTTTTGGGTACCCACAAGAGCACATGGAGTTTGCCTATAATAATGGCAGCCAAGCTCTAGCCCTAACAGATCATGGTAACATGAACGGCTTTGCCTATCAAGTTATGCATGCAAAGAAGATGAAGGCCGAAGGCAAAGACTTTAAGCCTATCTTCGGTGTTGAAGCTTACTTCATCAAGGATCTTGATGAATGGAAGTCTGACATGGAAGAGTACAAGAAAGACAAGAAGAAAGCTAGAACAATTAGCAATGACAAGTCTGGCACTAACATTGAGAACGAAGGTGACTCTAAGGGCAAGTCCAAGTCAACTATCAATCGTTCTCGCCACCTTGTGCTCTTGGCGATGAACCAAGAAGGCCTTAGCAATATTTTTAAACTGATCTCGGAGAGCTACACTGATGAATACTTTTATCGAAAACCTCGTATTGACTATAAGCTATTACGCAAGTATGGTGATGGCGTTATTGCTGCTTCCGCTTGTCTTGGTGGTGTATATGCTGGGTGCTATTGGGAAGCCCGTGATGAAGGCCACGAGGCCATATTGGAGTGCATGCGTGAAACGACTCGGACTATGGTTGATATATTTGGCGACCGATGGTACGGAGAACTCCAATGGAACAACGTCCCAGAACAACACGAACTAAATCGCTATGTTATTGAAATGCATAAGGAATTTGGCATCCCCCTGATTTCTACAGCAGATTCTCATTACCCTCTTCCGACCTCTTGGAAGGATAGAGAACTATATAAAAGGCTAGGCTGGCTTGGCAAAGGCAAGCCTGAGTGGTTGGATATGAACCTTCCTTTGTCCGTTGAAGAGATGGAGTACGAACTCTATCCCAAGAACGGCAACCAAATGTGGGAGGACTATAAAAAATATTCTAAAATGTGTGGAGTTGATTATGAAGATAAACTTGTATTGGATAGTATTCAAGAAACTCACAGAATTGCTTTTGAGCGTGTTGAAAGATTCGATCCTGATACTACCGTTCGTTTGCCTGACTTTGTGGTTCCTGCTGGTTATACTGCCGACGATTATCTCCGGCGGATAGCTAGCGAGGGTTTATTTTCCATGCTAAAGCTCAACAATAACTTGAGTTCTAGCGAAGAATATAAACAACGTCTTGATCTCGAACTTAATGTTATTGCGGATCGAGGCTTCTCAAAGTATTTCTTGACGATGAAAGCTATCTCCGACAAAACCAATGAGATACAGCTTGCAGGTCCCGGTCGTGGCTCTGCCGCTGGCTCTCTGGTTGCCTACGCTCTTGGCATCACTCAGGTTGATCCCATCAAGTATGGTCTTCTATTCTCACGCTTCATGCGTTCAGACGCTAAGGACTATCCAGATATTGACTATGATGTGTCCGAGCCTATGTCTCTTAAGGAGAAGCTTATTGAAGAGTGGGGTGACAATGTTGTCGTACCTATTTCCAATTGGAACACGCTTCAGTTGCGCTCCCTTATCAAAGATATCAGTAAGTTCTATGAGATTCCCTTCATGGAAGTCAACGCTGTCACCAACAAGATGTTGGCAGAAGCCACACCGATTGCCAAGAAGGCTCATGGCATCAAAGCGGGCGTGTATACCCCAACCTTCCAAGAGGTTATGCGATACTCGGAATCGCTCCAAAAATTTTTTACAAAGTATCCCAATGTTAAGGATCACGTCCAAGCCCTTCAAGGTTCCTATCGGTCATGCTCAAGACATGCCGGTGGTGTTGTGATAGGTGAACAATTAAACAACTTCATGCCTCTTATCTCTTCCAAG
>MDTB01031490.1_pt1 | contig 15952 bp, 17 predicted proteins | sample 811161 | NCBI WGS metagenome assembly MDTB01 (sample SAMN05326650, study PRJNA326480) | marine metagenome | isolation source: seawater | place: Mediterranean Sea | collected 2009 | reverse complement strand
TTGTTGATAAAGGTTATGAGAGAGCTAAAAAAGTTTTGACTGATAAAATTGACGATCTTCACAAAATTGCTAAAGCTCTTTTAATTTATGAGACCTTATCAGGGGATGAGATTAGAGATTTAATTTTAAAAAATATTAAACCGACAAGATCCTTTAAAGAAGACGATAAGGATGATGGCAAAGCTTCATCTGCATTAGGATCGCTAGGATTGAAACCTAAGCCAGCAATTTAAATAATATGAAAAAATATTACACTCGTGCGTGTAATTTTTTCTATGGTTCAAACTCAAGAGATTTAGTAAAGCAAAAATTAACCATTCCGTTATGTGGAGACGAGTCCATATCATTTAATCAAATAGAATTATTTATTAAAGATAAAAAAACCATCAAAACTAAGACGATTTATATAAAAGATATTAAAAAATTACCTAAATTGATTAAAAAAAAGATATCTTCTGATTTAAAAAAAATTTCATTGAAAAGAACTTTTTTAGGTAAAAAATCTCATATGATAATGGGAGTTTTAAATATGACGCCAGACAGTTTTTCTGATGGTGGCAAATTTAACAAATTAAAAAAAGCCACTCAAAGAATTATAAAGATGAGAAATTCTGGGGCTGATATTATAGATATTGGAGGTGAGTCAACTAGGCCAGGTTCTAAAATTGTAAACCCAAAAAATGAGTTTTTAAGAGTAAAAAAAATTATAGAAAATTTTAAAAAAAAATTTCCTAAAAGTTTGCTATCTATTGATACAAGAAAATCTTTGATTATGGATTTCTCAATAAAAAAAAAAGCAGATATAATTAATGACGTTTCTTGTTATAAATTTGACTCTAGATCCTTGAATTTAGTTAAAAATAAAAATTTATGGAAAGTTATACATCATATGCAGGGAACACCGCAAACGATGCAAATTAACCCTAGGTATAACCATGTTTTATTGGATATTTATGATTTTTTTGAAAATGAGATAAATAAGTTCAAAAATTATAGATATAACAACAAGATAATTTTAGATCCAGGAATTGGTTTTGGAAAAGACTTGAAACATAATTTGATGATATTAAACAAGATTTCTATATTTCATTCATTAGGTTTTCCTATATTAATTGGAACATCTAGGAAAAAATTTATTAACCAAATTTCTGGCAATTATGATACGAACGAGAGGATTGGAGGAACAATTTCATCAATAATGTTTTCTTTTTCTCAAGGAATAAAAATATTTAGAGTACACAATGTGGAAGAGACCAAACAAGGTCTTTTAGTATTTGAAACTCTCTTAAATAAATGAAAAAAAAATATTTTGGTACTGATGGTATACGTGGCACTGTTAATACAGGAAATATTAATGGTGAAAAATTTTTTAAGTTTGGTTTAGCTGCAGGCACATATTTTAAAAATCTTAAAAAAAAAAAACAAGTAGCAATTATTGCAAAGGATACTAGACTATCTGGCTACACACTCGAACCAGCTTTAGTATCAGGACTAGCCTCTGCAGGAATGCACATATTTACATTAGGTCCTTTACCAACTAATGGACTTGCGATGCTTACAAAAAAAATGAAAGCGAATCTTGGAATTATGATAACAGCTTCACATAATCCATTTCACGATAATGGTTTAAAATTATTTGGTCCCGATGGTATGAAATTATCAGATCAAATTGAAAAAAAAATTGAAAATTTGATTGATACAAAAACTATAGATCAATTATCCAAATCAAATTCTCTTGGAAGAGTGAAGAGACTAGAGAATGGTAATGAAAGATATATTGAAATTTTAAAAAGAAATTTCCCCAAAAATTTTAAATTGAATAAAATGAGAATAGTTGTAGATTGTGCTAATGGAGCAGGATATAAATCTGCTCCCAAAATACTTTCAGACTTAGGAGCTAAAGTTTTTTCCATTGGGGTAAGACCTAACGGTTTAAATATAAATTATAAATGTGGATCTACTTATCCACAAATTTTAAAAAAATATGTAAAAAAATTTAAGGCAGATATTGGAATTGCATTAGATGGAGATGCAGATAGAGTTATCATGTGTGATGAAAAATCACAAATTATAGATGGAGATCAAATTATAGCAATGATTGCGAGAAGATGGAAAAAGAAAAATATTCTCAAGGGAGGAGTTATAGGAACTCTTATGTCAAATTACGGTTTAGAGAATTTTTTTAAAACAGAGAATATCAAGTTTAAAAGATCAAAAGTAGGGGACAGGTATGTTAAAGAAATGATGAAAGAGAATAATTTTAATCTAGGAGGAGAACAATCGGGTCATATAATACTTGGTAAATTTGCAACCACTGGTGACGGTCTTTTGGTTGCCCTAGAAACTTTATTTGCGCTTAGAAAAGGTAAAATAGCTAGTAAAGTTTTTAAAGTATATAAATCAGTGCCACAAAAACTTTTAAACATTAAAGTAAAAAATAAAAAAATAATCTTTTCAACAAAATGCAAAAAAGCAATCAAACTAGCTAATAAATTAATAAAAAATAATGGAAGGTTGCTCGTAAGACCCTCTGGTACTGAACCAATAGTTAGAATAATGTGTGAGTCATTTAATTATGTTCTAATGAACAAGTGTATTAATTTAGTAAAAAAAACAATTCACTAAAGGATGTTTCCAAAATCGAAAGTTCTTATAATTGCAGGCTCAGACTCATCTGGCGGTGCAGGAATTCAAGCAGATTTGAAAACTGTTACTTCTTTAGGGTGTTACGCTATGACAGCTATTACTGCAGTTACGGCTCAAAATACCACAGGTGTAAATTCAATAGTTGCAATAGAGCCTAAGGAAATATCAAATCAAATAGAATTTTCCGCAAAAGATATAAAACCTGATGCTGTGAAAATAGGAATGCTGCATTCAAAAGAGGTTATATCAGCAGTTATTAAGTCTTTAAAAAAAATCAGAGTTAAAAAAATTGTATTAGATCCTGTAATGGTTGCGAAAGGAGGAGCAAAATTAATAAACAGTAAGGCAATTATCTATCTAAAGACTAAATTAATGCAAAAAACTTTATTAATTACACCAAATATTCCTGAAGCAGAAATACTAGCTAAAATAAAAATTAAATCTACTAACGAAATGATTGAAGCAGGAAAAATTTTAATCAAACTTGGAGCAAAAAATGTGTTAATAAAAGGAGGTCATTTAAGATCTAGCCAAATGAATGATATCCTGATTAATAAAAAGATAATTCATGTTTTTAAAAATAGGAGGTACAATTCAAAAAATACACATGGCACTGGTTGTACATTATCTTCTGCAATAACAACATATTTATCGTGTGGAAAAGATTTGATTAAGTCTTGTGAGCTTGGAATTAAATATGTTAATGAAGCAATTAAATCAAATTTAAACTTAGGAAAAGGGAACGGGCCAATAAATCATTTAAATTCAATTACTTTAAATAAAAAGTTTTACTAATGAAAAATGTTGTTGTGGTAGGATCACAGTGGGGAGACGAAGGAAAAGGAAAAATAGTTGATTGGCTTTCAAGTGAGGCAGATGTTGTAGTTCGTTTTCAAGGAGGACATAACGCTGGGCATACTTTAGTAATAGACAAAAAAGTATTTAAATTAAGATTGTTGCCATCAGGTATAGTAAGAGAGGGAAAAATTTCAATTTTAGGTAATGGTGTTGTTATTGATCCATGGTCTCTTTTAGATGAAATTCAAGAAATAAAAAAACAAGGAATAAATGTAACTACAGAAAATTTTATGATTTCTGAGTCAGCCTCGCTTATTTTACCTTTCCATCAAGAAATGGATGAAATAAGAGAAGATGCCGCTGGTAAAGAAAAAATTGGAACTACTAGAAGAGGAATTGGACCTTGTTACGAGGATAAAGTTGGGAGGCGATCTATAAGAGTAATGGACTTAAGATCAGAAAGTAACTTAGACAATCGATTAGAAAATGTTTTATTACATCACAATGCAATAAGAAAAGGTCTCAATAAAAAAATATTTAGAAAAGAAGATTTAAAAAAAAGATTATTAGAAATTGCCCCTAAAATTTTAAAATATGCTCAACCTGTTTGGTTAAAACTTGATCAATATAGCAAAGATAGAAAAAAAATATTATTCGAGGGTGCCCAGGGAATACTTTTAGATGTTGATCATGGTACTTATCCTTTCGTAACTTCATCAAATACGGTACCAGCGATGGCAGCGACTGGATCAGGATCCGGTCCTGACAAAATAAATTATGTTTTAGGAATTACCAAGGCTTACACTACTAGAGTGGGCAGCGGTCCTTTTCCAACAGAATTAAATGATGAAATCGGTGAAAGTCTTGGTAAGCGAGGAAAAGAATTTGGTACCGTTACAGCAAGAAAAAGACGATGCGGTTGGTTCGACGGCGTTTTAGTACGTCAAACTATTAAAATTTCAGGAATTAAAGGCATCGCTTTAACCAAGTTAGATGTGCTTGATGAGATGGAGGAAATAAAGATGTGCGTTGAATATGAACTTAATGGTAAAAAAATAGATTATTTACCAGCTGCTTCTGAAGATCAATTTAATATTAAGCCAATATATAAATCTTTTCCTGGATGGAAAGCACAAACTAAAGGAATAAGAAATTTTAAAGATTTACCAGATAATGCTAAAAGATATATTCATGCACTAGAGGATTTCATTGGAGCAAAAATTTCAAGTATTTCAACTAGTCCTGAGAGAGAGGATACAATTTTAGTTGAGGATCCATTTAATAATTAGTTTGCGGGCAACAGATTTTTCGATTTACTTGCATTGATCATCGATTTTTGAAGTTTTTCAAAAGCTTTAGTTTCTATTTGTCTTATTCTTTCCCTGCTAATCTTATATTTTTTACTTAAATCCTCAAGAGTTTTAGGTTCATCTGAAAGTCTTCTAGCGGTGATAATTTCTTTCTCCCTATTATTTAAAATTTTCATTGCACCATTTAAAAGTTCTTTTTTATCATTGTATTCTTGTTTCTGAGAAATAAGTAATTCTTGATCGAGACTATCGTCAACTAACCAATCTTGCCATTCATCTGTTTCACCATTTTTGATTGGATCATTAAGAGATTTTTCCTGCCCCATCATTCTACGGTTCATGTTTACAACTTCATGGGAGTCTACATCTAATCTTTTTGATATTTCATTAACCTGATCATCTTTTAAGTCACCTTCTTGACCAGGTGCAATTTGATTTTTAAGTTTTTTTAAGTTAAAGAATAATTTTTTTTGAGCAGTTGTTGTTCCCATCTTGACTAAACTCCAAGACCTTAATACATACTCTTGGATCGCAGCTTTTATCCACCACATAGCATAAGTTGCCAATCTAAAACCTTTTTCTGGATCAAATTTTTTTACTGCCTGCATTAATCCTAAATTTCCCTCTGAAATTAATTCATTTACAGGTAGTCCGTAACCTCGATAACCCATAGCAATCTTAGCCACTAACCTTAAATGACTTGTTACAAGTTTATGTGCAGCTTTCAGATTGCCATTCTCTCGCCAATTTTTTGCTAACATATACTCCTCTTCAGCATCAAGCATCGGAAATTTTTTAATTTGAGCAAGATAAAGAGATAATCCTCCCACCGAAGGAACAGGTAGATTATTAATTTGGTTTTTTAAACTCATATTTAAGAATTATATATTAATTTTTTTTTTTAACCACTTAGATTATTAAGCAATTCCAACATTTTTTTTAATTCTGAAGGTAATTTAGACTCAAAATTAACCCATTTTTTTTTTGAGGGGTGGATAAAATCTAATGTTTTTGCATGTAAGGCTTGACCATTCAGTTCTATTAATTTGTTTAGAAAATCTTTGTTTATTTTTTTAAATTTTAAGTTTTTTTTACCATATTGATTATCGCCAAGAATTGAAGTGCCTTTATATTTTAAATGTACTCTAATTTGATGGGTTCTTCCTGTTTCTAACTCACATTCTAGTAAGCTGATTTTTGGAATATCTTTTATATTAAAAATTTTTATAGTTTTATAATTAGTAATAGCTTTTTTTCCATTAACATCACTTGCCATCATTAATTGTCTATTTTTTTTATTTCTAGTGATCAAGGTTTGAATACGACCATTTAATGGACGGATCACGCCCCAAATTAAACACTGATATTTTCTTTTAATTGTATGATCACTAAATTGTTTACCTAAAATTGAGTGAGCTAAATTATTTTTAGCAATCACTAATATACCACTAGTATTTTTATCAATTCTATGAACGATACCTGGTCTCAATTCACTATTAACATTAGATAAATTTTTTTTATATTTATATATTAAAGCATTTACTAAAGTTTTATCAAAATTTCCTGCACCTGGATGAACAGTAAGGCCGCTCGGTTTATTTACGATTGCGATGTCCTGATCTTCAAAAATAATATCTAGTTTAAACTTATATGGTTTAATTTTTTCATTTTCTTTTTTTTTTATTTGTATATCAATTTTATTTCCTTTTTTAACCTTTTCAGAAGCTGAAAGCACTACACTGTTGTTGATTTTTACAAATTTAGAAACAATTATTTTTTTAATTTGAGATCTGGTAAATTTTTTTAATTTAAAAGTTAGAAATTTATCTAACCTTATATTATTATTATGATTTTCGACAAAAAAAGTAGTTGTTTTATTCATCTAATTATTTAAAACATTATATACGCGCCTGTAGCTCAACTGGATAGAGCGTCTGACTTCGGATCAGAAGGTTGAGGGTTCGACTCCTTCCGGGCGCACGTAAAAAAATGTTTAATTAATATCAAGTTCTTCTTTTAATTTGTTAACACTATTTTTAAATTCATCCCATTTTTTATCGTACTGGTGTACAACAACATATGGTTCATTTTTACTATTTACTAGTTGATTACTATCATTAAATTTATATCTATTTAAATGATAAACAGTTGCAACTGGTCCTTCAGAGTTACTATAAATCTTTATGTTTTTTAAAATTTGTTTGTATATAAGATAAGCAGCGTAAGACTGGTCGCATCCTCTACCTTCTTTATCTCGTCTAAATGTTAATAAGTACTTTAATCTTTTTTTATAGGGAAATTTTTTAGACATATTTTCCATTTTGGTAGCGTATTCATGAAAAGCATCTACTTTACCCATTACCGTTCCGCAACAAACAATTTGTTTTTTTTTCAAATCTTCAAAAACATTGTTACCAAGTGTTTTATTCATCCATTGTGAGTTTATTGTGCAATCCTCAATATTTGCCTCTTCTGAAAAAAAATTAATAGCCCCCTCATATGAGTAATTAAAAGGGTCTGATTGAAAATAAATATCTCTACTGTCACAAAAAAAAATATTATTAATAGTTTTTTTTTCTTTTAAATAATCAATCAGAATTTTATATCGCTTGATAATAATTTCATGCTTATGTGAATTAACCTCTAAATAGGACGAGTCATAAAGTTTGATATTTTTCTTAAGTTCGTGGTCATTTTTACCCACAAAAAATAGAACTTCGCCATTGTAAAATCTTCTTAGAGAGGCCAAAAACAAAACTATGTCATTGGCAGGCATTCCAATAGCAGGTGTAATTATTATATTGTTCATTTTATTTTAGACTTTGTTCCCATTTTAAGGAACTCTCCAAAATAATTTTTAAGTTATTATACTTTGGTTTCCAATTAAATTTTTTTATAAATTTTTGATTATCAGCAACTGAATAAGCAGTATCTCCTTTTCGTCTTGTCCCAAATTCTAGTGGTAATTCGAAACCGATAATTGAGTTCATTTCCTTAATTACATCCATGATAGAAAAACCTACACCATATCCGCAATTATAAATTTCATTTTCACCTGATCGCAATAAATACTTAGCTATTAAAATATGAATATCAGCTAAATCTAAAACATGAATAAAATCCCTGATTGGAGTTCCATCTTTTGTTTTATAATCTGTCCCATTAACTATTAATTTTTCTCTTTTTTTAACAGCAACTTCACAAATAGCCTTAATTAAATTATCAGGGTTAGATGTTAAACCTGTTCTATTTTGTAAATCAGCACCAGCTACATTAAAGTACCGTAAAATAGCGCAAGAAGCATTTCTTTTTTTTGTTTCCTCAATTAAATATTTTTCAAATTTTAACTTTGATTGCGAGTAAGGGTTTATGGGATTTGTTAACTCGGTTTCTTTTATATTTTTATTTTTTTCTAAGTCTCCATAAACTGATCCAGTAGATGAAAAAATAAATTTTTTTAAATTATTTTCTAAACAAGTATCAATAAAGATTTTTGCTTTTTCAAAGTTATTTGACTGGTACTTCTCTGGATTTTTTACTGACTCACCAACTCTAGTAAATGCAGCCAAATGCATCACGACATCAAACTTATTTTTTTTAATCAATAAAGTGACATTTTTTTCATCAGCAATGTCAGAATTTATATGATCAACTTTTTTTGGTATTAAATTTTGATTCCCAGTGCTTAGATTATCTATCGTTGAAACTTTGTAACCAAGGTCAAGTAGTGTATTACAAATATGACTTCCTATGTAGCCTGCACCACCAGTTAATAGAACGTTCATGAGATTATCCAATTTTTTAGAACTTCTTGATTGTTTACAATATATTCCGGAAAAGTACCATCAATTTTAATTTTTTTTAGGTTAAAACCCCTATCAAAAATATCCTTACCTTCCTCTATTTTTTTTTTAATTTTATTTTCATCTGTGTTGCTATCTACATTAAATTCACCATGAGAGTAAGACTTTATTTTTTCAGAAATACCTCGAGGAGTTTGAAGAAATGAAAAATGCCATCCACCTTTAATGATTTGCTGATTATATTTATCAAAACGCCAAAATTTATATTCTTTAAATTTCATATCTCTAAGCTTTTGAGGAGTAGGAAAATACTTTTTTTTACAAACCTTCGAGCCTATCCAGTTACTTTCGTTTATATTTTGAAGATTAATTTTATACATAAACATCATTTGGGAGAATGCGGTAAATTTAGTTTTTGATTTTATTTGATTCAATTTATTTAAATCAGGTATCTCATCTGAGTCAGATAAAATAATCAAATCATTATCGTTTGCCTCTTTACAACCATTAGAAAGATTGTTTCTTTGATGTTGTTCAATAACCGACTCCCCTCCAGTATGGTTACAGAAATTTTTTTCTCGATCAAAATCAGCAACAAGATATTTAATCTTATTCTCATATTTTTTAAAATTTTTGATATTAAAATTAAGTTTTTTATCTTTCCCCTGATGTGTCTTGGTGGACTCTGATATGATAAAATAGTCAACTTTATCACTTAAAATGTTTAATCTTAGATCAACAATGTGGTCCTCATTAAAGTATTGAAAACAATCGTATATTGCCATTTAAAATTATTTCTTAGTAAAGGTTGTTAAGCCAATTTTTTTTCCTTCAATTTTTGATGATGAACAGTGAAGATTTGTCCTATCAAAAATCAACATAGAACCTAGTTCCCATTCATAAATTAACTCAATTTCAAGCCCAACAAGATTTTCAATTTTTTCGTGATTAAGGTATTTTTTATGAATTTCTTTATTAAACTCCTTTTCTCCAAACATACCGATATGTTCAGAGGATCTCTTATTTTGCCCATAATTTAGCTTTTTAATTTGAAGTTCATTTTTATCAGTGGTGAAATTTGTTGATTGTCCATAAAATCTATTCTTAAAAATTATTGTACTCCCAACAGGAGTAAGTGGTATAAGACTTTGTTTATAGATTAAATCTTCAAAATTAAATCCTCCGTCAATATGAAGTCCAATTGGATTATGACTCTCTTGAAATAGACCAAGTATATCATTTCCATCATCATTTTTAAGATTATCGTATTTAAAGTTACCTATTTCATCTGACAATCTTTTATAAAATAATTCTTCTAATTCTTTACTATAATCAATTAACCATCTTTTTTTAATAACATTTTGTTTTTTATTATGAACTGTAACAGGAAGCTCATTATATAATTTTATAAACTTATCAATCTCACTTTGAGTGAAAAGATTCTTGATCACTTTAGGCTTAGTCTCATTTTTTTTTATTTTATCAATTTGTTTATGCATTATTATTCACCAATATTTAATAAATTTCCTCTCTCCTTTGCGCCATTGTAAGACATATAAAAAATGATAACCCCAAAAATAAAATACATAAACGATATTAAAATCGCTATAAATATCTGAGGGATATTGATAATATCATATATGAGTATATTTCTCATTTCCTCAAAAATATAAACAAGAGGAAGAAGCTTGGCAAAAAATTGTAACCAATTTGGTAGTATTTCTAAAGGATAATAAATACAACCTAGTGGAGCCAAAAAGAATAAACTTGCCCATGCAATATTTTCAAAAGAAGGACCAAATCTTATTAAACCAGACGTGACAAGAAGTCCAAGAGTTACTCCAAATATATACAATGAAATTAATAGAAATATTAGTGGTATTCCGATTTTAAAAATTGAAACATCAAATAACGGTATAGCAATTAGTGTTGCCGGAACTAAACCTATTAGTGTTCTAAAAATTGCAGTAAATGTCAAAGAGGTAATAATTTCACTTAATTTAATAGGAGCTATAAAAAGATTCGTAAAATTTCTACTCCAAATTTCCTCTAAAAACATCATGTTGTAACTAATACTTGATCTAAATAAAAAATCATAAAGTATCGCAGCACTTAAAATTATTCCAACAGTATTTTCATAAAATGAAGAAGTTAAAGTGAAAAATTTTGAAATAAAACCCCAAAGAAAAATTTGTATAGTAGGCCAATAAATTAAATCTAAAATTCTAGGAAAAGAATCTTTTATTAAATAGATATGTCTCAGACTAAGTGCATAAATTTTATTCCAACTCATTTTTACTCCTAGCAATTTTTAAAAAAGTTTCTTCTAAATTTTCTCTACCGTGCTTAAGTATTAATTGATCACAAGTACCTCTATCAACTATTTTCCCCCTCTTCATCATGACAACACTGTCGCATAATCTTTCAACTTCTCTCATATTATGTGAGGCTAATAACATTGTTAGCTCATTCTTTTTTCTATATTTTTCTAAATAAGCCCTTACAAAATCGCCAACATCAGGATCTAAACTAGCCGTAGGTTCGTCAAGAAATAATAATTTAGGTTTATTGATTAATGATTTTGCAAGGGATACACGATTTTTTTGACCAGAGGAAAGTTCGCCAGTCTTTTTATCTAGAAAGTTAGTTAAATCTAGATCTTCAACCATTTCAGAAATTCTTTCTTTGAATTTTATTACTCCATATAATCTAGCATAAACCTCAAGATTTTGTCTTACCGTTAATTTTTTTGGAAGTTCAATATAAGGTGAAGCAAAATTCATAAATCCTAATAATTCAATTCTATTCTTAGAATTAAGATGAATTTCATTGATTAAAATTTTACCACTAGATGGAGTAATTAATCCAAGCATCATTCCTATGGAAGTAGTTTTACCACATCCATTAGGGCCAAGAAGTCCCAGGGTTTTATTCTTTTCTATTTTAAAGCTGATATTATTTACCGCTGTTAAAGATTTAAATTTTTTTGTTAGATTTTTTACTTCTAAATTCATTTTGACCTTGATGCACGTTTTATTCGATCGTTAATTGCTACCCCTGGCCCGATGTTTGGAATTTTATTGATTTGTATCTTCTTATATCCTCTTTTTTGATTAGTCTAAATATTTTATATAAATTTGATGCTGCTTCAACCAAATTTGCTTTTTTGCTTAGGCTAAAATAGTTTTTCTTATTTTTAAATTTAAAACCTAAATATATAAAAGCATTTTTTCCATCATATTTGGTTTGATTAATCATTACAGGTATACCGGGTGAATAATGTTTACCTAACATTCCAGGCGATGTAATTTTTTTTTGATTTATATTACTTTTCAACTTTAATCTAAGAGTTTTTTCAATTAGATTTTTGGAAATTATACCTGGACGTAAAATTTTTGGATCATGTGTCAAATCGACTACAGTGGATTCAATACCAATTTTACATTTACCACCATCAATAATTAATTTTATTTCTTTTTTAAATTCATCATATACATCTTTTGAATTTACCGGGCTAACATTAAAAGATTTGTTTGCACTTGGCATAGCTAATGGAAAATCAATCTTTTTTAAAATAGATCTTGTAATTTTATGCTTTGGAAATCTTATAGCTATTGTATTTAATTTAGCGCAAGCATAAGGGTGAACCTTCGATTTGTACTTGCGTCTTAGAATAAATGTTATGGGACCAGGACAAAATTTTTTATATAATTTCTCTAAATTAATGTTGGTCTGTACATCGTTTAAAGCCCTTTCTAGATTATAGTAGTGTATTATAAGCGGGTTAATTAAAGGTCTTCCTTTTAATCTATATATTTTTTTAATAGAATTTTTTTTGTATGCATTGCCACCAAGGCCATATACTGTTTCAGTTGGTAGGCCGACAATGTTACTATTTATTAAACTTTTAATCGCTTTCTTAAGAATTTTTTTGTTAAAATTAAATATATTTGAATAGCTATTTTTCATAATGTAATTATTATTTAATAGATGAAAATTGAAAATATTCCAGCTGACATAAAAAGTAAATCATTAAAAGAAGCTAGGGAAGAAATTGATACAATTTTGCTCAAATTAGAAAATCAAAACGTTGATTTAGATGAGTCTAAAAGTGATTATAACAGGTTAATTCAATTAAATAAGCACATTGATGATATGTTTAAAAAAAAATTTAAAGAAATTTCAGAAAAGTCAAAATGATAAGCAAGAAACTAAAAAAAAATGCAATTAAAATCGATAAATTTTTAATTAATTTTTTAAAAAGGCAAAAACAAACTTTACTTATAAAACCTATGAAGTATGGCGTAATTGCTGGAGGTAAAAAAATAAGGTCAACTATCATTTTGGATGCTGGTAAAATTTTTAACATAAGCGAAAAAAGACTTTTAAATATCTGTGCAGCAGTAGAATGCATACATTCTTATTCTTTGATTCATGATGATTTGCCTTGTATGGATAATGACTCTGTAAGAAGAGGTAAGCCATCAACTCATATAAAATTTGGAGAGTCATCCGCTGTATTAGCTGGCAGTTCCTTACTCACTCTAGCTTTTGAAATTATTTCAGACAAAAAATTTTTAATTAACCCAAAAATTAAAAGTGAAATTGTTAGAGCTCTAGCTAGTTGTTCTGGTCATACTGGAATAGCAGGAGGGCAAGAATTAGATCTTAAATTTGAGAACAAAAAAAAGACAATAAATCAAATTATAAATATGCAGAAAAAAAAAACAGGTAAACTATTTAATTTTTGTTTATACGCTGTTGGAGTTATAGCTAAAAAAAATGAAAGAGAAAAAAAATTTTTAAGTTTTTTAGGAGAGGAGATTGGTTTGCTATTTCAATTAGCCGATGATTTTTTAGACGAAAAAGGATCTAAGAAAATAGCAGGTAAACCAGTCAAAAAAGATAACAAAAAAGGAAAATCAACTTTATTAAGCTTGATGGGAGAAAAAAAAACATATTTATTTGCCTATAATTTAAAAAGAAAAATATTGCGAAAATTAAGAAAACATGGAAAAAATGCAAATGAATTGACTAAAACAATTGAATTTATATTAGAAAGAAAATTTTAATGAGTAGATTAATTAAGCAAATAAACTTTCCCGCTGATTTAAGAAAATTTAAAAAAAATGATCTTAAACAAATATCTGATGAGTTAAGGGAAGAACTAATTGATGTTGTCTCCGAAACCGGTGGCCACTTAGGTGCCGGACTAGGGGTCGTTGAGCTTACTATCGCTTTACACTATGTGTTTGATACGCCAAAAGACAAATTAGTTTGGGATGTGAGTCATCAATGTTACCCACATAAAATTATCACTGGAAGAAGAGATAGAATAAAAACTTTACGAAAGGGTGGAGGTTTATCTGGTTTCACTAAACGAACCGAAAGCGAATACGATCCTTTTGGAGCAGCTCATAGCTCAACCTCAATCTCATCTACACTGGGAATGGCTGTTGCAAAAAAATTATCCAATAATAATAATAATGTGATAGCGGTAATAGGTGATGGGGCTATGAGCGCAGGCATGGCTTACGAGGCTATGAATAATGCAGGAGCATTAAAATCAAGATTAATTGTTATTTTAAATGATAACGACATGTCCATTGCAAGACCTGTCGGCGCTATGAGTAAATATTTAGCAAAGCTTTTATCTGGAAAATTGTATTTTAGTTTAAGGGAAACTTTAAAAATGGTTATCTCATCATTTTCAAAAAGATTTAGTCAAAAAGCTGGTAAAGCAGAGGACTTGCTTAGAAATATTGTTTCTGGTGGAACATTATTCAGTGAACTAGGTTTTTATTATGTAGGACCAATCGATGGACATGATGTTGAAAATCTAGTTCAAATTTTTGAAAATGTAAAAAATTCAAATCATCAGGGACCTGTATTAATACATGTTAGAACGCAAAAAGGAAAAGGATATAAGCCGGCTTAAAACTCAGGAGACAAATACCATGGCGTATCTAAGTTTGATGTTTCAACCGGTGAACAGACAAAATCAAAGTCAAATATTCCCTCATACACAAAGGTTTTTGCCGAAACTTTAATTAAACATGCTGAACAAGATACAAAAATAATCGGCATTACAGGAGCCATGCCATCAGGGACAGGAATAAATTTATTTGAGAAAAAGTTTCCAGATCGTACCTTTGATGTTGGTATTGCTGAGCAACATGCAGTTACTTTTGCTGCCGGATTAGCCACTGAAGGGTACAAACCTTACGCCGCAATATATTCTACCTTTCTTCAAAGAGCTTATGATCAAGTAGTTCACGATGTTGCATTGCAATCTTTACCAGTAAGATTTGCTATAGACCGTGCAGGATTAGTGGGAGCTGATGGACCCACACATGCAGGCTCTTTTGATATTACTTATCTTTCAACTTTACCAAATTTTGTTGTTATGGCCGCAAGCGATGAATCTGAATTAGTTAAAATGATAAATACTTCAGTTAGTATAAATGACCGCCCATCTGCTTTTAGATACCCTAGAGGAAATGGAATTGGGATCGAGCTTCCTTCAGTAAAAGAAACCCTTGAAATTGGAAAAGGGAGAGTAATCAAAGAGGGTAAAAAAGTAGCTCTAATAAGTTTTGGTACACGACTGGAAGAATGTAAAAAAGCTTCAGAAAAACTTTTAAAGAAAGGAATCGATTGCACAATCATTGATGCAAGATTTGCAAAACCATTAGATGAAAAACTAGTTATGGAAGTGGCATCTAATCATGAAGTATTAATATCAATTGAAGAAGGATCCATAGGTGGTTTTGGATCTCATGTAATGCAGTTTTTATCAGATAGAGGAGTGTTTGATAGAGGTTTAAAATTTAGATCTATGATCCTACCGGATATTTTTATTGACCAAGATACACCTGAGAAAATGTATGAAACGGCAGGTTTAGATAGTTCGTCAATAGCTACCAAAGTTGAAGAGACTCTTAATTCAAATATTATTTTAGCTAAAAATAGAAATAAGATTTCCAATTAACCACACTGCGCTCTGTGCATTAATAAATGATCGAGCAAAACGCAATTTATCATTGCTTCGCCAATAGGTACCGCTCTGATTCCTACGCATGGATCATGACGTCCTTTGACAGAAATATTTGTGTTCTTACCTTTTTTATCTATAGTTTCCCTGCTAGTTAAAATAGATGAAGTCGGTTTCACTGCAAAGGATGCTACAATATCTTGACCCGACGAAATTCCTCCAAGAATTCCACCAGCATGATTTGTTTTAAATTTTATTTTTCCTGAACTTTTTCTAATTTCATCAGAGTTTTCTTCACCACTTAAAAATGCAGCATTCATGCCTGATCCTATATTTACACCTTTCACAGCATTGATGCTCATTAAAGCAGCCGAAATATCAGTATCGAGTTTTGAATAGAT
>MDTB01217108.1_pt1 | contig 15953 bp, 18 predicted proteins | sample 811161 | NCBI WGS metagenome assembly MDTB01 (sample SAMN05326650, study PRJNA326480) | marine metagenome | isolation source: seawater | place: Mediterranean Sea | collected 2009 | reverse complement strand
ATTATTGCTGGATGTAGTGCTGGTGCGATGATTATGGGAGAGAAAATGATTAAAGGAGTTGGTTTAAATTATTTACCAAACACAATTGTTATCCCACACTACGGTGAAAGTTTTTATTCTTGGATTTCAAATACTGTAAAGGTTTTAAACAGAGGCAAGTACAAGTTACTGTGTTTAGAAAAAGACACGTACTTTATTAAAGATGGCAATCAACTTAGTGTTCTTGGAAAACAAAATGTTCACATAATATACAAGAAAGAACATCATACATTTTCTGATGGTGACGCAATAGACGTATCATTATTACAATAAATACATGTGCGGAAGATACTATATTGATATTGTAAAAGATGAATTGTCGTTTGTAGATAATTTTACTGAAATCGAATACGAACAAAATTTCAACGTAGCACCACAGAATCAGGCACCGTGCATAATTGATAACAATTTAGTAATTGCTAACTGGGGATATTTTCCAGAGTGGTTAAAGAGTCAATCAAATCCTAGGCCTTTATTTAATACAAGGTACGAGTCCTTACTTGAAAAAAAAACATTTACTTCAGCATTTAAAAACTCAAGATGCTTAATTCCAATTTCTGGATGGTACGAGTGGAAAGAAGAGGATGGTATCAAACAACCTTATTATTTTTTTGATACTTCAGAAAGTTTATTATTTGCTGCAGGTCTTTATTGGAATAGAAGTAGTGGCGATATTGAAACCTCTATCATTACAAGAGAAGCAGTTAGCTCATTGCAACCAATTCATAACAGATCGCCATTGATGTTAACCGAGAAACAAAGAGAGCTATGGTTGTCTGATTTATCAAGTGAAGAGATTTATGCGGAAATTTTAGATTACACATATGATGATATAGAATTTCATAAAGTGGACAGAGCAGTGAATAATCCAAAGAATAATAATGATTCGCTTATACGAAAATATGAAGAGGTCCCGTTTTAGTGAATAGTCAATCACCTATATATTCCTTTAAATTTACAATTACATGGATTTTTGTTTACGCAATTATTGTGTATGTTTTGTGGCAGTTTATACAAATTTTTTTAGCTATATATTTAGGACTATGGGTACTGAATTTACTTATTGAAATTGTTGAAAGGCTATTTCTTAGGTTTGGCAAAAGAATTATTACTGTAGAAAAATAATCAATTTATAAAAAATCTAAATGATGCTATATTTCTAAATACGGGAGATTAGCTCAGTCCGGCAGAGCACTTGCTCGACAAGCAAGGGGTCACAAGTTCAAATCTTGTATCTCCCACAAATCAGTCTGCGTATTTATCTGCACCTAAAAAATGAATAGATACGTAATCTTCTTCACCGACTACCCAGCTATCGTGTGGTTTATTAGATACATAAAAGATATCTCCAACATCCATAACAACAGGATCTTCACCTTCAAATTGTGCTGTTGCTTTTCCTTGTATAACCATTCCTAAGTGTTCTACTTCACAGAATTTCGTACCAGATAAATGTGATACATCTTCAGACCATTTCCATCCTGGTTTGTAAGTTGCACGACCAATAGTCATAGTAGGCATTTGAACAATTTCAAATTTACCTTTTTCAAAATTCCTAACTTCATCAGGCTTATCAAACTGTTTTAGAATTAAATCATCCATATATAAATATTAGTTTTTATTAATAACAAAATTTACGTATGGAGTATTTAACCCCAATATTTTTTGGTGTTCATAATCATACTTTTCTGTAAAACCAGCAATATAGTAATGTTCATTTAAATTTTCATCTCCATCAGTAAAAGCATTCAGTGCATTATCTCTTCTTTTCCAGTATGACTTTTTAAAATCTGGATTTTCATCAAAAGTGAGAGGATTGTAAGTAATATTTGAATTATCTTTAGGAATTAATTTATCGCAAACACCTTTATATTCGTTACCAATCTGCACTTCATATCCACCTAGTTTATATTTGAATGCTTTAATAGCACAGAATTTATGATATTTGAATTCCGTCGTATTCCAGATTGACTCAACATGGGAAATGTCTATAAATTCGTATTTCCTATTCTCTTTAAATACAATGTTTAATAAATACAATGCATCAAAGTAATTTATGAACAATTTTTGTTCGTCACCGGATGCGTAATAATTATCTTCCATATCGTATACATTAATATTGTTAAGTCGTAACTAGTTTAAGAAGTAAGGCCAAATACAAGTATATAATTTGGGTATGAGAAGACAGATTAATAACATTTTTGCAATTACAGCTTTCCTAATCTGTATTGGTTTAATAAATTTTGCAGGTCAAAATATTGATATTGAGATAAGAGGCATTAATGCCTTTACATTTATTTTAATTGTTGCAGTATTACTTCAGATAATCTTTTTTATTCCTTCTTTTCTATTAAAAACTGAGAAATATTATGACTTAGTTGGAAGCTTAACATATATTGCAACTGTATCACTCGCATACTTTTCTGTTGAAAATAAAACAATGATTGATTCAATAATTTATTTCTATGTAATGGTCTGGGCTTTAAGACTTGGAATATATTTGTTTAGAAGAGTTAGAAATGATGGTAAAGATGTCCGTTTTGAACAAGCAAAAAGACATTTTCTATGGTTTTTACAATACTGGATGGGACAAGCACTCTGGGTATCACTAACTGCATGCACAGCAATTATTGGAATCTTATCTCCAGAAGATGACTTACTACCAGTTTTAGCAATGATAGGTATGGCGTTGTGGCTATCTGGATTTACCATTGAGTCTGTATCTGATTATCAAAAACGAGTATTTAGAAAAGAAAATAACCCTAGTGAAGCCTTTATACATACAGGCCTATGGGCAAGATCAAGACATCCTAATTATTTTGGAGAGATAATGCTGTGGACTGGTATTGCTGTTATAGCTTTAAACACATTAACAGGCATTGAGTACATAACTCTTGTATCACCAATTTTTGTATATATTTTACTGACTCGTATGAGTGGTATTAATAAACTTGAGCAAATTGCGGATGAAAGATATGGTCATTTAGAGGAATATCAACGCTATAAAAGAAATACTCCTGTACTAGTTCCTAATCTACTTAAAGATAAAACTTAAACTACTAAAAGCTATCAAGTCTTTCAAGAAGAATGTCTTTTTCCCCAGGTAACATTTCTACAGTATGATCACTATTTGGAAACTTACCTGAACTTACATCATCTTTGAATCCTTTAATGGCTTTAGATCTCTCTTTGCTTAATTTATTTTTAATTTCTTGACCATTTCCCCATGATTTAGCATGTCGTGGCATTTTTATACCTGATGTTTCACCACATATATCTTCAAAGAATAAAAACATTACGTCTCCACCTGAACCAGAACCAAGTGAGTTTATAACTAGGGATGTATGTTTTTTTATTTCATTTAAGGCATCTTCAGCTACACATTCTACCTCTGCACCAAAAGCACCTGCATCTTCAAGTCTTTTCATATCTCTAAGAATTTCCATTGCTTCAGCAGCTGTTTTACCGACTGTTCTAATACCTCCATATTTTGTTGCCATTGAAGGAACCATTCCTACATGTCCTTGGACCTGCATACCTTCTTTCGCCAACATTTCTACAACATCAAAACTTCTTGGTGTTAGTACGGAATCAGCCCCTGCCATCATTACATCAAACGCACCACGTAGAATTTCTTCATTTGTAATAAATCTTCCAGCAAAAAGAGCTGCCGTGATAAAAGTGTTCGGTGCTCCATTTCTGACATCTTGATACCAATCACTTCCAGTAATAATCATATCTATATCTTGGTTAGCAATTATTTCAGCCTCTTCTTGATTGGCGGCTGTAACTTGAGTCAATTTTTTATTATTCTTTTTATTTTCTAATATGTCACCAACAGTTATATTTCTTTCTACTTGTTCATGACCGAAAGTGTAAATACGTTTCATTTCTATAAGTATAATTACATTTGTTTACCAAAAACAATGAGGATATACGAATAGGCAATAATGGAATCTATTATCTCCTGATTGCTGATATAACTACACATATTTAAAATTTTTGTATGGCAGTTAATTACAAAGCTCCAGTAAAAGATATTTTATTCGCATTTGATGTTCTTAATTCATTCGAAAAATTAAATAATATTGATAGATTTAAAGACTTTAATTTAGATATAGCGGTACCCGCTATTGAAGAGTGTTCAAAATTTGCTGAAGAAGTTTTAGCTCCTATCAATGCAGTTGGAGACAAGTACGGAGCAAAATTTACAAATGGAGTTGTTAACATGCCTCCAGGCTTTATTGAGGCATACGAAAAATTTAAAAATGCTGGCTGGGCATCAATATCATTGCCTTCAGAAATAGGCGGAGGCGGGATGCCTTATTTACTTTCTGCTGGAGCACTTGAAATTTTATGTACTGCAAATATGGCTTTTATATTAGGACCGGGGTTAAGTATTGGTGCAATATCTGGAATTAATGAACATGCTAGTCAGGAACAAAAAGATAAATACTTACCAAATCTCGTAAGTGGAGATTGGACAGGAACAATGAACTTAAGTGAACCCCAATCTGGATCTGATTTAAATCATTTAACAACAAAAGCTGAACCACAGGAAGATGGAACATACAAGATTACTGGAACAAAAATATGGATAGGTTCTGGAGAACACGATTTATCTGACAATATAGTTCATCTTGTTCTAGCAAAAGTTCCAGGGTCACCACAAGGTACAAAAGGGATATCGATGTTTATAGTGCCAAAATTTATTGTTAATGACGATAGCTCACTTGGAGATCGAAATAATGTAAATTGTATTTCAATAGAAGAAAAGTTAGGTATTCATGGAAGCCCAACTTGTGTAATGGAATATAACGGTGCTGTTGGTTATTTAGTTGGAGAAGAGAATCGAGGACTAAATTATATGTTTACAACAATTAATGAAGCAAGAATAAGAGTTGGCGGTCATGGACTTGCCTGCACTATGGGTGCTTTTCAAGGTGCGGCTCAATACGCAAGAGATAGAGTGCAGGGAAGACCTGTAGGGATGTCTAAAGAAGATGCAAAAAATTCTACAATTATTGATCATGCTGATGTAAGAAGAATGCTTATGACAATTAAAGCTTACTCTGATGCTATGAGATATATGATGTATGACAATCAAATGATGCTTGATTTTTTATATTTTGGAAACGATGAACAAAAAAATTATGGTGAAGCAAGATGCGGTCTCTTAACCCCAGTAAGTAAAAGTTGGATTTCAGATTTAAGTGTTGAACTTACTTCTATGGCTATTCAAATATATGGAGGTATGGGGTATGTTGAAGAAACTGGAGTTGCACAATATTTTAGAGATGCACGCATTGCTCCTATATATGCTGGCACAAATGGAATACAAGCACTAGATCTTACACTTAAAAAGATCCATATAGATGAAGGAAAAGCAGTAAAGAATCTCTTTGATGAAATGATATCTGTAAGTAATGAACTGAAAAATAGTGAAAGCTTATCAATATTAAATGATTCATATGAATTTCATATTAAAAATTTAATGGAATCTACTGAAAAAGTTATGAAATTATTGATCAATGATAATCAAAAATGTATCAGTGGTTTTGCATCTCCTTACACAAAAATGTTTGGACAAGTTTTAGGAGGATATTATATGGCCAAAGCAGCTATTCATGCTGAAAAGAAATATAAAGAAACTGAAGATGAATTTTATAAAGATAAAATAACATTATCAAAATTTTATATAGAACAGTTACTTCCATTATCGGAAAATAATATACCACCAATTGATTCAGATGTAGATAATTTGTTTTTAATTAATAGCGAAGATTTCTAGATTATTCTAAAAGCATTCCCTCAAAATTATCAATTTCTTTTGTTTTGTTAATTGCATCTTTAAGATTTTTATTTAATGCTGGTACATTGTCTTTTGATAATAGAATATTGTTGTTACTGTCAAATTGTACTCTCATGTTGACATTGAAATCATTGTTTATTTCTTTGTAATCATCTCTTTGATGTGCGCCTCTACTTTCTTCTCTACTTAGTGCACTTATCAATGTTGATTCTGATGATACAAGAGATGCTTGAAGATCAAATGCTAACATTAAATCTTGATAACCTTCTGAATCAGGACGTACATCAAGATCTTTAGATGCTTCTTTAAGGTTTTCAATTTCTTGTAATCCTTTTTTTAATTTTTCTTCATTCTTTACAACACCACCATATTCCCACATAATATTTCTCAAAGATCTTTGTAGTGGTCTAGCAACTTCTGATCCATTTTTAATATATGAGTTTAAATTTTCATGAGCATTTTCTATTACTTTTTTTGATCTTTTATGAATTTCTATATTATTCGATCTTTCTGAAGCAGCTGCTCCTGATCTTTTTCCAAATATTAATATTTCAGCCAAAGAATTTCCTCCCAATCTATTAGCACCATGTAAGCCAGCAGTTACTTCTCCTGCAGCATATAAGCCTTCTACTCCAGTTGCATGTTCTTCAGGAGTCACTACTATGCCTCCCATTGAATAATGTGCAGTTGGAGATACTTCCATTGGACTTTTTGATATATCAATCATTAACGTATCAAGAAATTGTCTGTACATTCTAGGTAGTTTTTCAATGATAAAATCTTTTCCTTTATGGCTAATATCTAAATATACTCCACCGTTTGAAGACCCTCTTCCTTCTACAATTTCTGTGTAGTTAGCCATTGCTACTCGGTCTCTGGTTGACAATTCCATTCGTTCACTGTCATAATTTTCCATAAATCTTTTGCCCTCGTTATTAAGAAGCTTTCCACCTTCACCTCTCACAGCTTCAGTAACTAATGTGCCAGCCATTTCTTCTGGGATTACCATACCAGTAGGATGAAATTGAACCATCTCCATATCACTTAACCTGCATCCCGCTTTAAGAGCTAAATGGAATCCATCTCCAGTATTTTCATTTCTTCTTGATGAGCTTTTTCTCCATAATCTAGTGTGACCACCAGCAGCAATAATTACTGAATCTGCTAAAAATACTGTTCTTTCACCACTTTGTATGTCAAAAGCCATAGCTCCAAAACATACGTTGTCCTCAACAAGTAGATCAGACACATATTGTGAATCTAAAATAGGAATATTTAATGATTTTACTTTATTTAGTAATGCAAAAAGTATAGATCTTCCCGTATAATCTCCTGAATAACATGTTCTTCTGTAAGTATGAGCACCAAAATATCTTTGATCAATTTTGCCATTTGGTAGTTTTGCAAAATTTGCTCCCCAGCCATCAATTTCCTCGACAAGCATTGGTGATTCTTTTGCCATTAATTCAACAACTTCAGGTTCAGATAATCCGTAACCCTCTATATAAGTATCAGCAAAATGTTGTTCCCAAGAATCATCTTTATCCACATTACCAAAAGCAGCATTTATTCCACCAGCTGCTAAAACAGTATGGACATCTGTACTTTGTCTTTTTCCGAGCACAGTGACTTCCATTCCTAATTGTTTTGCTTCTATTGCTGCTCTTAGTCCAGCACCACCACTACCAATTACTAAAACATTTGAGATTTGAGTTAAATTATTATTCATTAATACAAATTTTATATTTCCCTCAGACATATCAATAATTCTTAACTTAAAGAAACTTCAATAATAAATTTTTGTATTATAAAAATATGAAAGAATTTAGAAATAAAAAAGTTTCGATAAAAACAGCTCTTATTGTTCTTTTTATTGCTTGGCAGTTAACGACGATAGTTCTTAGTTATTTATAGTTATCATGATTGCATTCATATGGTTTAATTGAATATGACCATCTCTATATACAAAAATGCAAAAGACATGTTTGATCACACAACTTCTATATCACCAACTAATGATTTTGTTGGGAAAATAAATATCTTTAACGAAGAAAATGCCATTATTCAAACAGAACTTTTTGATATCGATTCCTTACGATATTACGCAAAAAAAAATTGTGGATTAGAGGTTTCTGCAAAAGAAAAAGAACTATATGAAACAGAGTATAGGGGAGGTTCTCAAGGAGACTACTCATCTGAAATGAAACAAAAAATAGAAAATGTAGTAGATTCTTTAGTCAATTTTCATAATTCTAAACGTGCCGTTGTGATGATGAATAATCAATGGTGGTCTCATGATGATACGGATGAAGCTAAATGCTTACGAGAAATACATTTCAGACTTGAAAGGGAAGACAATCATTATAAATTATGTTCAACAGGTATTTTTCGGGCACAAGCAGTGGATATTATGCCAAAAAATTTCTTCTTTGTTTATACAATCATGAGTGAGGTGTTAGAGAAAGTTAAAAAAGAAGTTAAATTTGAAGTAAAGATGGGTTCATATACACATTTTGTGACAATTTTAGTGCCAACTAGATTCGATTAAATTTATGGAACACATTGTTATTATTGGCGGAGGTTTTGGTGGGCTAAGTTTTTTAAAAAAAGCGCGCAAAAGTAATAACAAATTCACTTTAATTGATAAAACAAATCATCATCTATTTCAACCTCTTTTATACCAAGTTGCTACTGCGGTTTTATCTCCAGCTGATATAACAGTACCAATAAGAAATTTATTTAAAGATGATAAAAACGTAACGATAAAGTTAGGCGAAGTAGTAGATATAAGAAAAGATATTAAAAAAGTAATCTTACAAAATGGTGACGAGATAGATTATGACAAATTATTAATTAGTACTGGAGCAAGTTATTCATATTTTGGTAATGATGAATGGGGAGCATACTCAAATGGCCTTAAAAACATTAATGACGCATTAGATATTAGGGACAAAATTCTTAAAGCATTCGAAAAAGCTGAAAATGAAATTGATAAAGTTACAAGACAAAGATACTTAAATTTTGTAGTAATTGGTGGTGGACCGACAGGTGTTGAGTTAGCTGGGTCTATAGCTGAAATTGCATTTAAAAATATTAATAACGAATATAGAAACTTTAATAGTAATGACTCTAAAGTTTATTTAATTGAAGCGGGAAGTAGAATTCTACCTTCATACAGCCCAAAACTTTCCTCTAAAGCTAGTACTTATCTAGAAAAACTTGGTGTGACTGTAAAAACTGGTGAAAAAGTTGAAAATATTGAAGAGATGATAGTTACCACAGATAAGGGAGAGATAATATCAGATAATATTATTTGGGCAGCTGGTAATAAAGCAAGTTCTCTAATAGAAAAACTAGATACTGATACAGACTCAGAAGGAAGGGCGATTATTAATCAAGATTGTTCAATTAAAGATGATGACAATATTTTTGTTATCGGTGATGCAGCAAACTTTAAAGATTCGAAAGGTAATCCACTACCAGGCATTGCTCCTGTTGCTATACAACAGGGAAGATATGTTGGATCAAATATCATAAAAGATGTACCTCAAAATAAAAGAAAACCTTTTAAATACATGGACAAAGGGATAATGGCAACTATTGGTGGATTTAAGGCAATAGGCGTAGTTGGAAAATATGAGATATCTGGTTTTATAGCATGGTTATTTTGGAGTCTTATTCATTTAGTTTATCTCATAGGATATAAATCTAAATTTGTTGTTGCAATCGAGTGGATATTTGCTTTTTTCTTTAACAAGCGAGGAACCAGATTGATATATAGGGATAACTAGTAATAAATTAGTTAACAATTAAAATCTAGAAAAAAGCAACTATATCTCCAAAAAAATATTGTAAAGAACAAAAATGCTATACCAAAAATTACTTTGTAATTTTCAATTATAAAGTTGTCAAAGTTACTTCTATTTTCCTTGTTTTCTAACTTTGAAATAACATTTGTAAAATTGATTATTAATAATGCAGCGATGATCAGTATATAAATCATCGTTGAAATTAACTTTCATCTCTTACACTCGAACCTACTACGAGTGCAGCAGAAATAATAATTAAATTTTTAACAATATATTGACCCTCTAACGTCAATCCAAATGGGAATGTTGTAAAACACACATCTGGAAAAAGTATTAAAGGTAAAAATGTTCCTGGCATTTGTATGAATAGAAGAACTATTGAAATTCTTATTAATGGTTTTATGCACATAGTTAATCCAATTATTACTTCCCACCAACCTAATATAGGAACAAAATCAGATGGGTTGTCAAACCAATAAACAGTATTCTCGACTAATTCTTGAGCAGGGCTGAGTCCGAAGGGTTTTAAAATACCAAACCATATGTATATTACTCCAAGTGAATATCTCAATAATGTAATACCCCAACGAGACATATAATTAGTTATCAAAATATCTAAATCATTTAAGGAATTTATTTTCTTCATGCTGTAACTTTATTGCGTATTTATATTTATTAAAAATTACTACATATCTTAAATTATTTTACTTTAAGTGGATCTCCATATGCCCATGTAATACTTCCACCACGATCTAATTGTTGGATTGAATTCATATCTTCTTCATCAATTGTGAAGTCAAGGTCAAAATTTTCTTTCATACGGTCTTTTTGTATACTTTTGGGTAATATGGCATATCCAAGTTGAAGTGCCCATTTAAGAAGTATTTGAGCTTCTGTAACTTGATATTTAGAAGCCAATATTTTAAAAGGAGAATTTAAATCTTCACCATCCTTATACATTTCATCAGTTTTAAGACTATTTTCACCATTTTTATGTCTCCAATTCGAAAGAGGGACAAGACTACTATATGCAATAATGTCAATACCTTTATCTTTAAGATATAAAACTAATTCCTGCTTTTGGGACCATGGATGTATTTCTATCTGATTTGCTGAAGGTAATGGTAAACTTTTTTGCACAAGCTCTTCAAGATGGTTTATACCCCAGTTAGAAACACCAAGATTCTTTGCCTTACCGATTTTTTGCAAAGACAATAACGTCTCCCACTGTTCAATTCTTTTATCTTTGGCATGAGGAGAGTGTATTAAGTATAAATCTACGTATTCTTGGTCTAAATTTCTGAGACTTTTTTCAAGAGACTTAACAGTTCCTTCTTTGTTTTTAACTCTATCTAATTTGACCAAACCACCAGGCCATAATTTTGTAGATATAGTTATATCATCACGTTTGAGATCAGTATCAGAAAATATCCTTTTTAACGCCTTTCCAACACCATCTTCGTTTTTATACACAGCGGCTGTATCAATATGTCTATATCCGTAATGAATGGCTTCGTAAGATATATCTTCAGCTTCTTGTGAACTCATATTGTATGTACCAAGACCAATACGTGGTACAACGTTGTTACTATTCATGACCATGTTTTAGTAAACCAAATATAAAAGACCGAAAAACAACGGGATTAAAAGTGAAAAAGCTAATAATAATATTTTTTTGGGTTCCATAGTTTATATTTTACATCTGGTTAGAAACAAAATTTCTTATAGATAAAGAAATAATTATAAGCCAAAATACTTTTTTAATTCTTTTGGTGGCTCTAAGCATGTCATATTTTCATATCGCACTGTTCAAAGTAGTTGAAATGCAAAAAGAGTTCAGTTTCCTGAACTCTTTTTTGAGGTAACAGGCTTATTACCTAATAACAGAATAAACTATTGAAAAAAATAATGATTAATCTATTTTTGATTATTTTCTTAAATCAAAAAATGGCATGAATATTTGAAGAACTCTTCCAATGGATAGGACAATAACTATTGATGCAATACCAATTTTACCGCCCAATAGAAACCCAATTGAAAAGGCTACAAATTCTAAAAGTGTTCGAGCAGTACCAATTTTTAGTCCTAACTTCTCAAGTCCAACCATAATTCCATCTCTTGGCCCCGCTCCAAGATCCCCACCAACATATATTGCAGTGCCAAGTCCTATTAATGTTATTCCTGTTATTAGGTAAATTATTTGTATCAGTAGAGTTTGGGCAACAGGAATAATGTTGATAATAAAATCTGCTGTAAGCCCAATCCAAAATGCATCAAAAATAGTTGCTATTCCTGGTTTTTGTTTTAGAGGTACCCACAACAATAATGAAAGAAATGAAGTTAATATACCTGCTTGTCCATAAGAAATATCAATTGTCTTAGAAATTCCATCATGCAAAACGCCCCATGGTCCTAACCCTAGATCAGCCATGTAATTGAAAGCAACACCAATACCAATCATTGTTATTCCAGTAACTGCTTGTAAATATTTTCGAAATAATATTGGCATATAGTAATGTAACATTTTGAACTTTTTAGATTATTATTCAAATATAAATTATGGTAGATAAAGAAGTAACAGAAGCTAGACGACAGGCACGTAAAAAAAAGCATATGTTAAAACGAAGAGGTCGTATAGACTTTAGAACTAACAGAACAGGTAAAAGAAAATAATTTTAATTTCTTTTATACATACTAAATACTAAAGATATACTTACTTTCTTATGTCCAAAAATAACCTAAGAAATATTGCAATAATTGCTCATGTTGACCATGGTAAAACAACCCTAGTAGATGGGTTACTACAACAAAGCGGCACATTTAGTGACCATGCAGTAGTTGAAGAAAGAATTATGGATTCAGGTGATTTAGAAAAAGAACGTGGAATTACCATTACTTCTAAAAATACCGCAATTCTTTATGAAGACGTAAAAATTAATATTGTTGATACTCCAGGGCATGCTGATTTTGGTGGTGAAGTCGAGAGAAGTTTAAATCTTGTTGATGGAGTACTTTTGTTAGTTGACTCAAGTGAAGGCCCATTACCTCAAACAAGGTTTGTATTAAAAAAAGCATTAGAAAAAAAATTACCAGTTATTTTAGTTATTAATAAGATTGATAAACCAGATGCAAGAATCGATGAAGTCGTGCAAGAAACATATGATTTATTTATTGATTTAGATGCCAACGATGAACAAATAGAATTTCCTATAATTTATACAAATGCAAAAGATGGTATAGCAGTAAACAATATTGAAGATGCTCAAAAAGACTTAACTCCTTTATTCGATTTAATAATTAATTACTTTGAAGGACCAAAAACATCGGATTCATTAAGCACTCAGTTTCTTGTTACCAATCTTGCATATGACTCATATGTAGGACAAGTTGCTATAGGCAGGTTGGATAGCGGAATACTAAACATCAATGAAAAATATAGTTTGTGTAGTGAAAATGAAATAGTAAATAATATCAAATTATCCGCACTATATACATTCAAAGGATTAGAAAGAACAAGTGTTGATACATTAGAGTCAGGTGACATTATTGCAATTGCAGGTATTGAAAATATTAATATTGGAGACACAATCGCTGATAATTTAAATCCTGAACCTTTGCCTAGGATAAGTGTAGACCAACCTACTGTTTCTATATTTTTTCATGTTAATAACTCACCATTTGCTGGTAGAGAAGGTAAATATGTCACTTCAAGAAATTTAATCGAAAGATTAGAAAAAGAAGTTTTAAGTAATGTCTCTCTCCATGTTTCATTGACAGAGAAAACAGATGTTTTTGAAGTTAAAGGTAGGGGAGAGTTGCAAATGGCAGTGTTAATAGAAACTATGAGAAGAGAAGGTTACGAGTTTATGGTTTCTAGACCTGAAGTCATAACTAAAGACATAGATAATCAACTACATGAACCTGTTGAAAATGTATATATTGACATTCCAGAAGAGTATGTTGGAACTGTTACTAAAAACTTATCAAGCAGAAAAGGCAAGATGTCTAGTTTGATGAATAATGGTTTCGGGAGAGCTACGTTAGAATTTGAAATACCTTCAAGAGGATTAATAGGATTTAGAAATCAATTTTTAACAGAAACAAGAGGTGCTGGAATCATGAATACCTTATTTGACTCATATAAACCTTGGTTTGGTGATATTCCACAGCGGACATCAGGTGTATTAGTTGCAGATCGTGACGGAAAAGTAACTACCTATGCAAGCTTAGCAATGGTTGATAGAGGCATTTTGTTTATATCTCCAGGAACTATGGTTTACAAGGGAATGATTGTTGGAGAAAGAAATAATGAAGGTGATTTAGTTGTAAACATAACAAAAGAAAAAAAATTAACTAATCATCGTGCATCAGGATCTGATGATACTGTTCCTCTGCGACCCCCACAGTTGATGTCTTTAGATCAATGTTTAGAGTTTATAAGTGATGATGAATTTGTTGAGGTTACTCCTGAATCAATAAGACTTAGAAAGTCTGAATTAAATGTTAAAACTTAATTTTTTGATTCCTTAAGAAGAAGTTTTCTTTTTTCTTCTATTCCACCTTTACCACTGTAACCACCCAATTTTCCATCAGAGCGAATAACTCGATGACAAGGTATGGTTGGAGGATAAGGATTTTTTCCACACGCATTAGCTACAGCCCTAGAGCTATTCGGTCTCCCAATTGCACTTGCTAAATCTTTATAGTTTCTAGTTTCCCCATATGGAATCTTTGAAATTTCTTTCCAAACTTTAACTTGAAATTCTGTTCCAATTGATGATAAATCTTTCATGACTTAACTCTATAATATTTTAATAATGAAAACAATTGGATTGATAGGTGGGATGTCTTACTCATCTACATTAAATTATTATGAACAACTAAATAAGCTATCAAATGACCATTTTGGTGACTTAACAACACCAAAAATTATATTAAGCTCTGTCAACTTTTCTTACATTGAGCGTTTACAGCATGATGGTAAGTGGTCAGAACTAGGTTCTATGCTCAGTAACGAAGCTAAAACATTAGAAAACGCTGGGGCCGAAGTTCTCGCATTGTGTACTAATACAATGCACAAAGTATTTGATCAAATGATGCAAAATATATTGATACCATCTATTCACATTGCAGAGTCTACAGCTCAGTTCATAACTGATGATGAGTATAAAAAACCAGCCCTACTTGCAACTAAATTTACTATGGAAGAAGAATTCTATGTTAAAAAATTAACCGATCATGGACTAGACCCTGTAATACCTACTGAGGAATCTAGAGACATTCTTCATTCTGTAATCTACGATGAACTTTGTTTAAATATAACATCTGAAAAAAGCAGAAATAAGTTTTTAGATATAGTCAAGGAAGTTGAACAAGAAGGTGCAGACTCAGTTATTCTTGGATGCACGGAAGTGGGAATGTTACTAAATGAAGACAACGTCTCATTACCAGTTTACGACACGGTTGAATTGCATTGTAAAAGTATATTTAATGCAATTTTGTAGAATATATTTATGAGTGATGCTCTTGAATATTCCAAAAAGTTAATTATTTTTACAATAGTTTATAACTTATTAGAAGGCATCTTTGCTTTATATTTTGGCATTGGAGAAAATTCTACTACTTTATTAAGTTTCGGTTTAGATAGTTTTATAGAAATCTTCGCCTCAACTATTGCACTTTTAGGTTTATCAACTACCAGCAAAATATCTGAACAATTTGCTGAAAAATTAATTGCATACTCCTTTTTGTTATTAGTGTTTTTTATTATCTTTAAATCATCGTATGACTTGTTAAATAGTTATAAACCAGATCCATCTTTTTATGGAATACTAATCGCTTTAGTGTCAATTTTCGTTGAAGGTCCACTTGCTTATAAGAAATTTCAAATTGGCAAGGCAACAAACAATTCAATAATTATTGCTGAAGCTAAAGAAACATTATTTTGTTTAAATCTTTCAGTCTTAGTAATTGTTGGAGTAGGAGTAAATTACTTTACTGATTTATGGTACTTTGATCCAATAGCAGCTTTATTGATGATTCCATGGCTTCTGTATGAGTTTTCTCAACACAAGTGATATATAATTTTATTTATGAATAGCCACACACTGCTAGCTAAAACTATACATTGGACTTTCTCCGTTCTTTATGCGTACGGAATATTTAAACAAGTAGAAGACCTAGATGAACTAGATGACCCATCTCTATTAAATTTTGAAATATTCTTTGCTGTTGTTTTTTTATTTATTGTCATGCTTCGATTTTTCTATATGAAAGATGCAAAAACACTACTT
>MDTB01063340.1_pt1 | contig 15953 bp, 19 predicted proteins | sample 811161 | NCBI WGS metagenome assembly MDTB01 (sample SAMN05326650, study PRJNA326480) | marine metagenome | isolation source: seawater | place: Mediterranean Sea | collected 2009 | reverse complement strand
TTATTGCTTTTTTCACAATTTCTTTTAATTTATCTTCATCAGGATAAATGACTGAATTAGTCATATCTAATTCTCCAATAGGTACTGGTTGAGCTTCAGCAATAATTGAATTATTTCCTTCGGTTTCGGTTGATACTATTTGGACCTCAGTACGATTAGGTACATCTACTTGAGCATTTTGAGGTAAGTATAACAAATTTTGTGTAGCTAATATTGCTTTTCCCAATGCTATTGTTTTAGGATATTTTTTAGCATTATCTTCATATTCATTTCGTTCTGGTGAAATTATTACTTCTCCATCAATTACTTCTGTAGCGATATTATCTTCATTTTCACTTGTTGCAGTTTCACTTGTTGCAGTTTCACTTCTTGCACTTTCACTTGCACTTTCACTTGTTGTAGTTTCACTTCTTGCACTTTCACTTGCAGTTTCACTTGTTGTAGCTTGTTCTTCCAGTTCTTCCAGTTCTTCCGGTTCTTCCTCGAATTCCTCCTCTTCTATATAACTACTACTTGTAGCCAGTTCAACGGGTTTATGTATTTTAAATTCATAAAGACCAAAATCGTCAGGTATTCCTACAACATCATATTGTTTCAGATTCTTATCAAAAAAATTTCCCCATTGGTCTAAATAAACATCACCATTTTCATGAGAACCCATAAAAATGCAATGTTTAAATGTACCATCTTTGTTACAATCAGAAGGAAATTGACCTTCGTCATTAGCAGTTTTCCATACAGTAGGATCAAAATTGTTATTTTTTATTAATTTTCTAATAGCATTATGTTGCATTAAATCAAGTTCTATACCCATCATTTCCGACATTACTAGTTCAGCCTCTTTTCCTTTGTAATTTTTTTCAAATTCCATTTTCCAATTCTCTAATAGTTGCTCATCATTTAATTCAGATGATTTACTTACTGAACTATTTCTGCTACTTGTACCTTCGTTTGAAGCTCCTTGAAATGAACCGAAACTGTCTATGCTCTCTCTACTTCGACTACTTATATCTTCGTTTGAGGACGATGTTGATGAACTTTTTCTACTGCTCATATTTGAATATGAACTAATTCCTGAAAACCCACTACTTCTTTCACTACTTCTTTCACTACTACTTTCATTACTTTTTTCACTACTAGGTACACGTTTATATTTCGGTGAAAACATTTTCTTAATATATATACATTAAGAAAATGATTATATTTATACAAATGAACATTTATATAAATTTTTCAACTATCTTAAATGACGAGTCTTTCTAAACTTCCGTGATTTCTTTCGACCATATTTACAATATTGTTTTTGTGAAAAACCTTTTGGTTTCCTGCAGTTAATACTTTTTTTGTATTTATTTGACCACTTACGTCTTCGAGATTTAGCACCGCCATATTTTGCAGGAAAGAGTGTAGGATTAAAAGTCGCTCTTACTTCAGGACATAAAATTGAATTCATTGAGTTTGATTATTATATAATATAAATCACATAATAATATGTTAACACCTCCAAGATTATCAAAACTTAAAAGTATTGTTAATATGAGAGCTTTGCAAACAAGTTTATATAACAATCTTCAAGAAGAAGTTTTAGACAATGGTTTCATTCTAAATGAAGTTATCCTAAATTCTGATGCTCGACATATAGAAAAGACCATGATTAATTTCACTATTTTGTCTATTTTCATATATGGCTTCTTTTATTTCAAACAAAGAGCCAGTCAAGAAAAAAAAATGGAAAATTTGCAAACATATAGAAGAATAAAAAGTAACATAAAAGGCTTCATTGTGTTTTTCGGATTCATAATGTTTAAAAATGTGGATCATGCCTTGTAAATATTTACTTTTCACGACGTTTTACTTCGCTATTAAAGTCCTTCTTTGTAAGAACATACGCCCAGTGTTGGAGTACTTGGCGTATTTTTGGACTCACACTTTCATCATCATATTTTGCCCCCTTTTTCAGAATTTGGGTCACTAAAAATCGCATAAATCGCCCTTTAGGACCTGCTAATCCTTTCCAACGTTTGATTTGACGTTCATCATCTTCGCAACGTTTTCCTTGATAAAAATCACAATACCAATGAACCCAACCATATGGATGTTTTGGATACATCCATTTTTTCTTTTCCCAATAGTCTAAACTAAGTCCTACTTTCACACCATATTTGTTTTTTTCTTTATCATAATCAGGAGATGTTAATTCGTCGTTTTCCAATCCCTTCCACCATGATTTCGGAAATTTTTTATGAACATTTTTGTAATTACGTTTGTTTGTTTTGGAATAAATAGGTCTCCAATAAGTACCACCGAAAGAACCCAATTGAAATATTTGTTGGGGAGTTAAATTAGGGGTAAATTCGGGATAATCTTTAAATGTTATTGTTGATGGTTTCCTTTTTTTACGTGTTTTATTGGGCATATATATTTATATCAGGAATTATCAACGATTACAATTGACGTATGTGAACAATTTGTCCTTTTGCTTCTACTTTCTTTATAGGTACCCAACGTCTAAACTTTGCTAAATATGTACACTCAAACGACAATTTTTTATTTAAGTTCACATGTTTATCGATATTTTGATTTTCAAATTCTTCTTCATCATCACTTTCTTCTAATGCATCTAAATTATTGTTTTCCTTAATATTTCTAAAAAATGAATTCATATATTTACTGGTTTTGTAATTTGGAATATAAGCAATTCCACAATACACACGTTCAGAACTTTTTCCAAATGCGTATAAATGATAAATATCATTTTGCAAATCGGCTTTCATTTCAAATATTGTTTTGGATTTATATTGCGGTTTTGAAAAATTAAATCTTGGTAATGAAGGTGGAATAAATAATAAATTATTAGGTATTTCTGCTACTTTGTTTGTATTTGGAATTGCATTTTTAGACCATGGATAATTCAAATAAGGGACGATTTTTTCATTCGAACGATGTTGTAAATGATGAATGGGATAAGGAATATTATTTTTATAATTTTCGGGTATACTATTTGGTTCACTTAAAATATTCCAAAAAATAGGCATCATAATTGGAAATGCATTGTCTTTCAAAAATAATGTATACTTTTCTAATAAATCAAACAAAAATTGGAATTTTTCAATAAAAGGTTGCTTTATTACACAAATTCCTTTACTATAAACAATATCTTCTATAATAAAAAAACTACGTACATCGGGTATTTCGCAAATACATCCATAACAAATGGTACCATAAGCTAATTCAATCGGTACATTATCATTAATAATAGTAGCATTAATAATTTTTTTTTCTTTTCCTAGTTCCATTAAAAAACACACATTTTTATTTTTATAATATGTAAACCAAACAAAGGCTTTTTTTCCAAAAGGAATGGCCATGGTTAAATTATATGCATCAGAAACTTTCTTATGGGAAATCGTTTCATAGGAAAGTTCAAAAAGGGGGAACCGTTCAGTTAATTCACAAAGTTGAGGATAAGTAAGTTTATACATGGTTATAAAGTATACACATATTGTATTTATATTGTTTTTATTTATATAATGGTAACGTAGCAATGAGTGCTAATGATAGAAAAATAGCAAGAATTATTCTTTTCGATTTGCATAATGTAGTACCTAATTCATTTTCTCTATAATGAATAATTTGAATATTTTCTTGTATGTTATTTTGTTCACGTATAAATGAACTTAATCGCATGATTAGTGAAATATTATAATATTCAGGTCCGTCTGTAATTTGTTCACGACAAACAATACATGAATCTCTATTTTCTGAAACCCATTGGATAAAACACTTTCTATGAATACATACTGGTGCACAATGATTGAATTCATATTTTCTCATTTTTGAAACACTTTCATCAAATGGTTCAAAACATACAACACATTCTTGGATTTCTTCTTGGACATCGTTTTCAATATCATTTGTTTGAACATATTTATCATGAAGTCGTCCTTCTATATATTCATCAATTAGGTCTTCATGTAAAATAGATTGCTCCATATATTAACATTCCTATTTTTATAGTACTAAACCTAATAATTTACAAAAATTATACTGATTCATTAATCAAAGCATCTAATTCTTCATTCATAGAAAGTAAATCATTACTTGTGAGTTTTTCACCTTCATTATTAATGAGTTCATTGATTTGGTCTTGTAAACAAGTTTTTTCTTTGTTGTTGTTTTCTTGGAATTCTTGCATTAAGGATTGATATTTGTGAATATGATGACCAACAACATCTTTTGATATTTTGTTGGTATATGTATTTTTAAAATATTGTATTAAAGTATCAGCTAAATATATTATTAATAAACTTATTAATATTGTTAATATAATAGACATTATATATGAAAAAAGAGAATACTATTTTCATATATAAACTTATTGCTTCTTATTTCTCTTACGCTTAGTGCGTCCTTTTCTTCCCTTTCTACGTCTTGTACCACCTATATTTTGTTGTTCAGGCGAATCTTCTGGTGTAGGCGAATTTTCGTAAATTGATGGAGAACTCATATTAGAACCTGGAGTCACTGAAGAGACAGTTGTATCTATACTTTTATTCGGAACATCGAAAGTGTTATTTATTTCTTGATTCTGATATCCCTTATATAAATCCGGCATTTCAGGAGATCTTTTATCAAAAGTATTATAAAAGTCTCCTGATTGAGATACATCACCATCATCCGTTTCACCAGGGCCCATTTGACCATCACCCATTTCACCATAATCATCATTCATTTGACCATCACCCATTTGACCATCACCCATTTGACCATCACCCATTTGACCATCACCCATTTGACCATAATCATCACCCATTTGATCAGCACCCATTTGATCAGCACCCATTTGACCATCACCTATTTGACCATCATCCATTTGATCAGCACCCATTTGATCACCCATTTGACCATCACCTATTTGACCATCACCTATTTGACCATCATCCATTTGACCATCACCTATTTGACCATCACCTATTTGACCATCACCCATTTGACCATCACCTATTTGATCAGCACCCATTTGATCTTGTTCATATATTGGTGCTTCTACACCATTAAGAACGTCTGGTTGGTTATCTGTATTTATAGAACTTGCGCTTAATGAAGATTCACTCTGCAGTTGTTTGTAAGCTTCAATAGTTTGGTCTTTTGCATCAAGCAATTGCTTTTGTAATTCTTCTATTTTTTTCTCTTGTTCGTCAATCTTTCGTTTCAATCCTTTAACAACTTCTGGGTCTACTGCTGCATCTGCTGTTACAGCCTCTTCTGCTGCTTGTTGTGCTGCATTCACCCCCAAATTAAACACATCCTTAACTGAATCAGCCAATCCGCTACCTTCTTCCTTCGACTCTTCATCGGATTCTCCATCAGATTCTCCATCAGATTCTTCATCGGATTCTTCATCGGATTCTGATGTATTACTTGGGGCTTGAAGATTACCGTCTTGCTCTTCAACATCTTGCTGTTGATCATCTTGCTGTTGAGGATCTTGCTGTTGATCATCTTGCTGTTGATCATCTTGCTGTTGATCATCTTGCTGTTGATCATCTTGCTGTTCAACAGTAGCAGCAGCTTGCTCAACTTCATCATCTTTTTTTTCTTCTCCATTTTCTCCACCCATTCCTAAAAATCCACCAATAGTTTGAAAGAGACCTCCACCTTTCATTTGCTTCTTTGGTAATTTATACAAACGTTTTCGTGATACACGTAAACCCTTTCTAGGTTTTGATATAGAATTTGTTCTTTTTTTTGAATAAACCATTGATATATATTATTGTCTAGATTAAATATTAAATATTTTTATTAAAATATTTAAATACATACTCCTAAATAAAATTATTCATGGTCTACATAATCATTGTTGAAAAAAGTGGTCTTCTTAAAGAAGTAAATGTAAAAGATACGAGTGAAGAATATTTGTCTAAAAAGGCCGGTTTTAAAAATCATAAAGATTTTGAGAAGAAAACAATATGGGATATTGATGGTGTTTTTGATATTGTTCTTTATGCTAAAACAGTGGGTAGAGCTGGACAAGAAAATAAATATGATTTCCCTCCACCTGTAGATAACACACTCTTTTTCGGTCCATGTGTATTACTTTGTGTAAAAGAAAATAAAATACTTGATTTAACAGAAAAGAAATGGAAAGTAATCTATGAAAAACTATTTGGTGGCTTTGAAGATATTGAAGAAGATAGTGAAGAAGAGGAAGAAGAGGAAGATGATATTCCAAAAACAAAAGAAGGTTATTCTAAAGATGGATTTGTTGTAGAAGAAGAAGAGGACGACGAAGAGGACGACGAAGAGGAAGAAGATGAAGACGAAGACGAAGATATGGAGGATGATGAAGACGATGATGACGATAAAGAAGAAGAAGAAGAAAAGCCTAAACCAAGAAAACAACCAAAAAGAAAAGTAAAATCAGAATCAAAGCAAAATATCTTTGCTAAATTAGAAGTAGATGATGAATATTTAAATTGTGAAAGTGAATTAGAGGAAGAAGATTATCTTTAGTAAAAAATTGATTTAAATATAGATTTACTATTACATATATAACATACAATGATCAAAATAACAAATTCAGAAACATTTAGAAGAAATATTCGCAATAAACTTAAAGAAATATTACATGAAGATGACGATGTTTCTTCAACAAATTTAGAAAAAGGAATATTTAATTACGCTATAAAAGAAGCAGGACGTAAGAAAATCGTTAAAAAATGGGAAAATCCACATTTTGTTTGCTTATATAAGGACCGTTTGAGGTCTATTTACATGAATTTAAAAAATGATAATTTTCTGAAACAAATCCAAAGCGGTGATATTTTACCACAGAATGTAGCGTTTATGACGCACCAAGAATTTAATCCGGAAAGATGGCGTGTATTAATTGAGAAGAAAATGAAGCGTGATGCGTCTAAATATGATGATAATATTCAAGCATCGACTAATATGTATACATGTAGAAAATGTAAATCAAATCGATGTACATATTATGAAATGCAGACGCGTAGTGCGGATGAACCTGCGACCATATTTGTAACATGTTTGGATTGTGGTAAACATTGGCGGTCGTAAAAAAATATATATACATAATATAAATGGGAAGCTTCGATTGCACGTCGTGTTCTTCAGAACCTACCTCCATGGATAAATGGAGATACACATTGATTACTACTGTTTTGTTTTTGATTATTGTAAATCCTATGACTTATAAATTAACAAATAAACTATTTAGTAAAATATTTGGGTCATTAGCTAATGCTTCTTCTGGATGTCCAAGTATGTTAGGTATTGGTGTACATGCTGTTGTTTTTACTCTATTATTGCGATTATTAATGGATATGAAAATCTAATTGAATATTCGGGGGATGAAAACTCACATTTTGAAATTGGAAAATAGGTTTAAATGTCCAAAAGTCTTTTTGATTATGATAAACATTGGCTTTATCATATTCGTGTAAACTGTCTAATAACAAGAGTGTGTCTTTATTTTCTTTCCATGAATTGATAAAGACATAAGCATTGTCTTCATGTTTCAAATGACGATGAACCATTTGCATATCATATGCATAATTATCCAAACACTTATGTAAAGTGTAAAGAGGAAATCGAGGTTTAGAAAAGGAAGCTTTTAACAACATTGGAATAAATAGAGTCATTGTGCTTTTTGATAGATAAAAAATCTAATTAAAATTCAATTTTATAGTAGGGGGCTTCGCCCCCCTACGACCCCCCATGGGGAACCTTGGTTCCCCCTACAACCCCCTCCTATTAGCTATCTCCTCTTATTAACTATCAATATTTCACAAAAGGAGGGGGTCGTAGGGGGAACCTTGGTTCCCCATGGGGGGTCGTAGGGGGGCGAAGCCCCCTACTATAAAATTGAAGGACTTTTTTCCTTTATTTGTATTGCATAATATCTCACCTAGAAGTATGCCTAAGAATAAAGACGATTTTACCAGAAAGCGCGGAAAAGACAAAATGAAAGAGCGGTTCGACTTTCGAGGGAAGTTTTCATCCAAACACTTGCGTATCCAAGAGGCCATAGCCGAAAAACGAAAACTAGAAAAACGTGTGGAACCAGTAGAACCTGCACCAGCTAAAAAGTGTTAAGTGTTTACATATTTAATAAAAAGTGTTTTTTATTAAATAATTAATAAAGGGTTTAAATCCAAGTTTATTTATATTCACATAAATTAAATGTCTGAAGAAGAAATTCCAAGATTTACTGAAGAGTTTAAAACTTCAATTATCGACTTTATTAAGGATTTACAAACTACTTTTCCTGAACATGTTGATAAATTAGAAAAATGGCTACAATGTGACGATAATGAATTCCAAAAATTGTTTGAACATTGTCTAAAAGTATATCCTGAACGTTTTTTTGATATATTAAATAAAAACAAAGAATTGTTTTCAGAAGAAAGTACAATAAATGTTGATTTTTTACCAGGTCTTAGTTTCAAATTACTTTTTAATTCTACAGGTGTAAGTGAAAACATCCAAGAAACCATATGGAAATATTTGCAGGTCATTTTGTTGATTTTAGTAAGATCTTTGCAAAGTAAAGTAAATTTTGGAGATGCTATGAATATGTTTGATAAAATCGACATTACGGAATTGCAAACACAATTATCAGATACTATGAAAAATATTTCCAGTCTTTTTGATAATTTTGAAGAAAAAACTGAAAACAATGAAGAAAATGATAAAACCGATGGAGAGGATAATGAATCGGAAAATAAAAACCCTTTTTCTAAATTGCCCAAAATTGATGAATTAAAAGACCACTTACAATCTTTATTTGATGGTAAAATAGGTAAATTAGCAAAAGAATTGGCTGAAGATATGAGTAATGATTTTGTAGAGGCTTTTGGGGAGGACCTAAACGGTGTAAATTCAACAAAAGATGTTCTCAATGCTTTTATGAAAAATCCACAAAAAATGGGAAATGTAGTAAATACAGTAAAAGACAAATTGGCGGATAAAATGAAATCGGGAGATATTACCAAAGAAGATTTAGTAAGTGAGGCTTCTGAAATGATGAGTAAAATGCAGGGTTTAGGAGAAAATTTAGGAAATATGGGAGGAATGGGAGATATGTTGAAAAAAATGGCGAAATCAATGGGTGTAAATGTACCCAAAGGTGCTAAAATGGATACATCTGCATTAAATAATATGCAAAAGAAGTCCACAATGAAAGAACGATTGAAGGCACGTGCTATGGCCAAGAAACAAGCCGAAGTAGTGAAAAAATTGGAAGAAGAAGTAGAAAGATTGAAACGACAACAAGAATATGAAAAATTTATGAAAGAAAATCCTGAATTCAATCCAGAAAATCCTCTTTTTTCGTTGGAAGATAAACAAGAAAAATCGGGTTTAACAAATCCAAATGCTCAAACACCTTCTCAAAAGAAACGAAATAAGAAGAAAGCCAAAAAAGTCAAAGAAGAGGAAGCAAAAGCATAATATAAGTAATTATTTATTATAATTCTTTTTAGCCAAATAGTTTATAGATGTTCAAAATATCGAAATATATAAATATTCCAATTTTTATTGTTAGTTTCGCTTTAGGATTGTTGGTCGTATATATGACGGCTGTTGATAATCATATTGTTTATGTATATCCAACACCGGAAAACGAAGAACTCATGTTGTACAAAGACAAAGCCAACCAATGTTTTGCTTTTGAACATAAAGAAGTTCCATGTCCAAGTAATCCGTTACAAATATCTAAAATACCTGTCCAAGGATAAAGAAAATTATAGTATGTGTAAAAATGGTTATACAATATATAATGAACGTAAAACGCCTTTTATATTCACCTTTAGGAAGAATCATCATATCAATATTGCTAGGTTTAGGACTAGCAACTATTTTTAGAAAAGTATGTAATGATAGAAATTGTTTAACATTTAAAGGTCCTATTTTAGGAGATATTGATGGGAAAATATACAAACATGGTGAAAAGTGTTTTTCTTATACTGCTGTTTCTACACCTTGTGATAAAAACAAACAAACAATCGATATTTCGTAAATTTATAGAACGTATGCGATAAATATATATTTAGAATTGATATATATTTATATATAGCTAATGTCCACAACAACACGTATTTCGGAATTACCTGATATGACTGCTAATACAGGTCAAATAAATATGCAACCTACAATGCCTGCATTACCAAGTATACCACAACAAAATCCACCAATAAGCACACAACAAGTAGCAAATGAATTTTACGGTCATATTTCTGCACAACCTCAATATCCTCAAAATACTCACGTGGGAGGCGATGAAAATGTTCAATATCAACCGATTAATGCTCACCCTAATCCTTATGGAACACCACAAGTTACACCGGAAGGCCCACCTTTCCCAGAAGCATCAGCACAACGCAATCAACAAATGCAATATACCGTAGATAATTTACCACAACAAAGTCTTCCAAGCAGAGACATTCCTATGGATACATCAGAATACTTACATGATGAAAGTGTTAGACCCAATCATATTCCAAGTGTAAAACTAACATCAGATTACATTCGAGATTATGAAAGAGCTAATGAAGAAGAATTAAAATTACATAGGCAAAAACAATACAGACAAGATAGCACTCAAACTGCTATTGGTGAATTACAAGTACCCATTTTAGTAGCCGTTTTATATTTTATTTTTCAAATACCAATCATAAATACACTCATGCGTAAGTATTTATCATTTGCGAATTTGTATAACGAAGACGGAAATTTCAATATGGTTGGGTTAGTAGCCAAAAGTATTATGTTTGGGTCTTTATTTTATGCAATACAAACAGTAGCAAATAAAATAAGCAATATATAATTTACTTGAATGCACTCATAATTAGCCCTTTAAGACCTAACGTTTCACCTTTTTTCTTTTTCTTGGACTCTGGTAAAGTAAAGATAGACTTCTTCTCATTTTCTTCTTCATCAACTTCTTCCTCCTCTTTCTTAGACTTCTTTGTATTTTTCTTTCCTTTTTTCTTTCGCACATTTTCTGAAGGAACATATTTTAAGAAATATTGTTCAAATTCTTTGGAATTTCTATTAGATTTCAATTCTAAAAATTTGGCTGATTTATTAGCACGAATATTTTCCATGGTCTCTTGATGACCAATACATTTAGGTCCAAAACGTTTTAATAATCCGTTTTGTGCTAAACGATTGCGTTCTTCCAATTCAAATAAATATTTGGCCATACACAAAATACGGTCATGGAAATAATAATTGGTACGCACATATAAAAATGCTAAGTAAAAACTCATAATGGTATCAATCGATGCCACATTAATTTCGGAATTTTGGATTTGAATAGTGTTGTAATTATGGCATGCAATAGGACGATAAATAAATCCAAGAATTTCATTTTTCATACGGATTTCAATATGTTCAGGAATAATTTCACCAATGGCTTCGTGTTTTATCATTTTAATATTTTTGTATCCAGAATCTGTAAGGCGTTCATGAATGACTGTAGCACATTCTTCAGGGTCTTCAGCTAAAACATCGAAATCAGGTATTTTACTAATAAATTGTTTACTTTTCTTGGGCATATTTCTAGAATATAGACTAGCAGCATATCCACCGAAAAAGACAACACCTAAATCAATAAAAGTATCACGAATAATTAAATATAAATTTTCCGATTCATCTTCAGCGTTGTCCATTTTTCTTACAAAATCAACTTTGCTGCAATCATATTTTATTTCCATAGGACGATATTTATTTAATAAATTTAACCGTTTGAGTACTTTTTCCCAACGGCTAATATCTCCAGCAGGACGTGAAAGTTCTAAATACATACCCATACGCAAAAAATTCGCAGGAACATATTTAATACCAGCAACTGAAATACTATCCTTGGACAAAACATTATATAATTCTTTATGCATCTGAGTAATATCAGCCATAGGAATAAAATTTACATATACTTTGAACGTACCAAAATGGACACCTGATTTTGCTTCTACTTGCTCATAGCCTTCCTTGAAATAAATATCAGTTAATTCTTTTGCATCTTCTAGTGCATTATCACTGTAAAAGTCATAATCTGGTATTTCGTATTCCTTGTTATAAAATTGCGCATGTTTGGGTAAAATATTATTGATGGCTGTACCACCATAACATAAGTTTTTTTTCTTTTTTAAGAAATTCTCCACAATTTCAATCATTTTTTTGATTTCATCACTGCTTGCTACTTTTTGTCCTGCTATTTTCTCATTGGTATCAACTGCTTGACGAAGTACGGCCAATTCACATTCTTGGAAATTCATAGAATCAGTACATTCACTTGGACGAAACTTCTTTTTTGTTTTTCTATGATTCTTTTTAGGCATTGTATTATATTATTATGCGAAAATATAATACAATTATAAAAAACAAAAATATGAGTGATTGTTCAATTATTTAATGTGTTGACTAAATATTCAATACGTAAGAATGCTGACCCAGCATTTTTAAACATGTTTTCGTAATTAGTTAAATTAGAATCACGCACATAGAAGGCTTGGGCAATTACTTGGGCACCATAATTTTTTATTAAATAATTCGAATCACAATTGTATGTATTTTCAAAAAGTCCAAGATCTGGAAAAACTATTCTAAATAAATAAACACTAGGATCAGGAGGATTAATAGGTTGAAACGTTAATTCCCTTTGTTGATAAGTTCTTATACTACCTACATTACTTATCATATTGGCTACACTAGCTAAACTAACATAATCAAAAGTATTTGATACACAACTTCCAGGACTAGAGCTTGGTGCAGATGAACATGGTGAAATATTTTCATATCCAGGTGATGATAATTTGTCTATAATAACTACTATTTTTCCATATAAAGATGTTAATTGTGTGTCTAGAGTTACTTGTGCTGCAATACCTGCATCAGTATTATATTGTCTTTGTCCAAAACTGCTCTTTATTTGCTTCGCAATTGAACCGTAACCATTTACATCATGACTTTTTATTCTTAAATGTACAAACAATGGATCGGCGGGATTGGGACTTGTTTCAGTAAAAGCATTCGACATGATTGCTGAAAAAACTCCGGACAAAGAAATTGCTGGATTATTGGATGTATATGTTTCATAATCATTTTTATTTGTAGAGTAGGCAACAATCGGAGTTCCATCCTTTATATAGACTTCAAAGTCCAAGAATCGACATCCTCTTCCTAATAAATATTTCACCATATTAATATTCATATAACCACCGGTATATCCTGCATTTGATGCAGATTTTATACAAAAATTACGTAATGCATTGTCTAATGATGGATCGAAATAAGTATTTTTAATACTTGAACCATCTGATTTATTCTCAACACTGGACAATTGATTGTTTTGCGAAGTATTAGGTGTATCGTCATAAGGGGGTGTAACTGTAGATGTCGAGTCTTTATTCGCAATAATAGTTTTATAAATATAATAAATCGTTATGATGAGAAGGCAAGCAATTAAAACATAATCAACACTATTTTTAATTAATTCAGGATCAAAAAATCTAGCCATTTATTTATTATATAAAAAGCAGATAAAGTAATTAAGAAAACAAAAATATAGATAGTTACTATATATTAAATATATGCCTGGTGGATTATTAAATATAATTTCTGTAGGAAATGCAAATATTATTTTAACTGGAAATCCAAGTAAAACATTTTTTAAAGTAACTTATTCTAAATATACCAACTTTGGACTTCAAAAGTTTAGATTGGATTTTGATGGTTTACGTGAATTGAAAACAACAGAACCTTCTAAATTCACATTCAAAGTAAAACGATATGGTGATTTATTAATGGATACTTATGTGGTTGTTAATTTACCTGATATATGGAGTCCAATTTGGAGTCCTAGTTCTAATACAAACAATCAATGGTCTCCTTATGACTTTAGATGGATAGAGAATTTAGGTGCACAAATGATTCAAGAAATCGAAATCATAGCAGGGTCTCAGCTTATACAGAAATATTCTGGTCAATATTTGTACGCTATGACGCAAAGAGATTTTTCTAAAGATAAAAAAAATTTGTTTGATGCGATGACGGGAAATGTTCCTGAAATGGTAGCCCCATCCAATAATCCGTTTAGGGTGTTTACTGATCCATATAAATCAAATACATATCCATCTGCTAAATATACGACCAATTCTTCTGGTGCTGAGCCTTCTATCAGAGGCAGAATGTTATATATACCTATAAATACATGGTTTACACTCGACAGTAGGTGTGCATTTCCATTAGTCGCTTTACAATATCAAGAGCTTACCATTAATGTAACTATGCGTGCTATCCAAGATATATTTCAAGTACGTGATGTATTTAATTATGAAGATGATTTTCCTTATATTAAAATACGACCAGGTGAAGACCAGTTTCAATTGTATAGATTTTTACAAACACCTCCTTCTGATGATTTATCGAGTTCTAATTATGAAAATCAAAATAATTCATGGAATGCTGATGTACACATCTTGGCTACTTATTGCTTTTTATCAGAAGAAGAAAAAATATCTTTCGCAGCAACTGATCAAGCCTATTTAATAAAAGAAATTCATGAATATGATTTTTTGAATGTTGTTGGTTCACAACGTGTAAAATTAGAAACAACCGGTATGATAGCAGATTGGATGTGGTATTTTCAGCGTAATGATGCTTTTTTAAGAAATGAATGGTCAAATTATACAAATTGGCCTTATAAGAACAATATTCCTTCTAATATTGAATTAGATTCAGCAAGTGGACTTTATATTACTGGAGATTATAGCTCAGCAAATCAAAGAAATATTTTACAAACATTTGGTATTTTATTCTCAGGTGATTATCGAGAAGTAGAAATGCCGCAAGGAGTTTATAATTATGTAGAAAAGTATACACAAACACAAGGATTTGCACCTCCTGGACTTTATTGTTATAATTTTTGTTTAAATACCAGCCCTTTTGAGTATCAGCCTTCTGGAGCAGTAAATGCAGGAAGATTTAAAAATATTGAATTTGAATTTACAACTTATTTACCACCAATTGATACTGATGGCGCAACTGTTAATATTGAATGTGATAATGGTGCTGCTATTAATATATCACAAAAACCTGCATGGGCTTTATATGTATACAATTATAATTTACATGTTTTTGAAGAACGATACAACATACTTTCTTTTGTAAATGGAGAATGTGGAATGATGTATACTCGATAAAAAAATTTATAATGAATCATATTAAATAAGGTTTTCCTAGTTATTTATCATATTCTATTATATATAATAAAATATGAATCAATGGAAAAAAAAATGGACATGTGAAACAGATAAAATGAATAATCTATTGGATCGAGTAAATAAATTACGAAATGATATTCCTGTAGAAAATCCAAAACATATACCTACATTTGAAAATATTTATATGCGACCTCAAAATTCAAACTCATCAATTATAGAGGGATTTGGTAATAATTTAGAAGGATTTTTCAGTCCTGGTGAATGGCAAGAAGATGAAGATGTTTTTGAACAAATTAAGGAAAAAGCGCAAGAAAAATTTGATGACCCTGCTTTTTCATTAAAAGCCGGAAAAGATATGTTTGACGCATCTTATTCAAATTTTACGAGTAATATACAAAATAATATTGACGGTGTATTTGCTGGTTTGGCTGATTTCCAAGATTTGGATACAGGTGGATTATCTGATGCAATTAACTCATTATCTGCAACAGAATTCGACGAAACAATAGAAAATGTAGCAGAAAATTTCAAATTACCTGGTGAAATTGGAAGAGCGCTTAAAACAATTCCAGTTACCATATTACATTTGAGTAAAATAGTTGGAAATTTATTTCGATTGATTGCTGAACACATTCAATTAGCGAAACTCTATTTGCAATATTATATTGTTTACATAAACGATATTGTTAAGTTAACAATAACCAAAAT
>MDTB01008254.1_pt1 | contig 15953 bp, 13 predicted proteins | sample 811161 | NCBI WGS metagenome assembly MDTB01 (sample SAMN05326650, study PRJNA326480) | marine metagenome | isolation source: seawater | place: Mediterranean Sea | collected 2009 | reverse complement strand
TTTTATTGAAAATTCAAAAATAAAATCTGGAAAAAATTTTTCAAACTTTTTAAAAGATACTTTGTAAGATCGCAAATCTTTGCCTGAATTTTTTACATGTTTATCTTTGAAAAATTCATTTTTATTAGAGTAAACTAAATCAACATTAGGTATTATTTTTCTTATTATATTAACTATTTTTATTATTTGCACATTATTGTTATTATAGCCAATATTAAAAATATTATTTTTTATTTTATTTTTATATTTTATAAATTCTATAATTACTTTTGCCATATCGTTTACATGAATAAAAGGTCGCCAAGATTTTCCATCTGAATTAAGAATAATTTTTTTATTCACCATTGCTTGAGCTACAAGCATATTAATTACTATATCTAATCTATGTTTTTCAGAAAATCCAAACGCTGTACCAAATCTTAATATAAATGCATTAAGATCTTTTTTATTTTTAAGAATTAGTTTTTCCATTCTTAATTTATTCTGAGAATAAAATGTTAATGGATTTGTTAATGATTCTTCATCACATAATAATCTATTTGATTTACCATAAACTGAGCAACTAGATGAAAATATTAATTTAATTTTATATTTTTTACAAATATTGATAATATTCTTTAGAGCTATATATTCAGGATCAAATATTTCTTTAAAAGTTAAATTTTTAGGATCATTTTGTATTCCACATAGAAAAACTATTGATTTTGAATTTTTTAATTCCTCTTCTACTAAATCTCTACTATCTTTTTTAATTAATTTTGGCTTATTTGACTTTCTGAAATAGCAATTTTTAAAAATATTTGAGTCATAACATTTAATTTTCACTTTTTTATTTTTCTGCAGAAGTTTTACTAGTACATTTCCAAAGTAACCATTTGAACCAATTATTGTAATTTTATCTTTTTCCATTTATTAACTACAATATATGAGAATAATTGAACAACCAATAAAAGATTTATATATAATTGAACCTATATCTTTTAATGATTTTAGAGGTAAGTTAATCAAAGAATTTAATTTTAAAGAAATAAATAAGTTTTATAAATTTGATGTTAGAATGTGCTATACTTCAGTTAATTTAAAAAAAGGAACACTTAGAGGTTTTCATTATCAAGTAAAGAGCTCTAAAGAAGCTAAAATTATAAGTGTTAGTGTTGGTAAAATCTTAAATATAGTATTGGATTTAAGACCAAAGTCTAAAACATTTCTTAGATTTTTAAAATTTAATTTAGATAATATAAATCAAAAAAAATTATTAGTTCCTAAAGGTTGTGCTAACTTATTTATTACACAAAAAAACAATACTATAGTAAACTATTTATCATCTAATTATTATTCAGAAAAAAATCAAAGAGGTATAAAATATAATGATAAATATTTTAATTTTCATAAATTTCTTGAACCTATAATAATATCTGAAAAAGATAAAAAATGGGATAATTTTAATTTAAAAAAACACCTTAAAGATTTTTAATGATAACTATTATCGTACCAACCTATAATAGACCAAGTTTGATTATAAGATTAATAGAATTTTATAAAAATTATAAGTTTTGTAAATTGCTGATTTTAGACTCAAGTAATAAAAAGATTATAAAAAATAAATACGCTGATCAAGATAAAATAAACGTAATTGAATTTTCCAGTGATATTTTTATCTCTGAAAAAATTATTTATTCAACACAATATATAGAAACCGATTATGTAGTTTTATGCGCTGATGATGATACAATTATTCCTAGCTCATTGATGATATGTAAAGAATTTTTAGAAAATAATAAAGAATTTGCTTCTGCTCAAGGGTGGAGTTATCCAAATATATTTCTCACCCCAAGAAAGGATAAAAATTATAATCAAAAATGTTATGAGGATAATGAATATAATAAAAGAATCTTTAATTATCTCTCATTTAAATTTGGGAATACTTTTTATGCTCTTCATAAAAAATCAGCTTTTGTAAAGACTTGGAATAAAAATCACATTTCAATAAATATGTGGGAATTTTTTGAATTTATTACAAGTGTTACATCGCTAGTCCAGGGTAAATCAAAATATATTAATATTCCATATCATATCCGGACAGTTAATGACTATAATTGGATAAATGAAAAAAAAATAAACGTACTATATAAGCCTGAAAATATTAATAATTTTTTAAATGATATTAGTCTTTTAAATTCAAAGTATAATATAGATATTGATATTCTAAAAATAAAAAAAGTTATAACAAAACATTATAATAGTTTAATTGAAAATGAAAAAAAAAGAAAAAATAAGATATTAATTAAAAAATTTTTAAAATTTATATCATTTGGTTTAATCAATTTTTTCTTTAAAAATAAACATATATTAAAAATATACTCCAAAATATTTTTATCAAATATGTTTAGAAATAAATTTAAGGATGAATTTATTTATGAATATAATTTAATTAGAAAAACTTATGATAAGGCTAAATTTAGTGAAGTTAATAGTATTAGAGAAACATATTAATAAGAATAATATTGAAAATATTTAGACCATCTTTTATTACTTAAAAAATAATTATTATTTTTACCATTAACTCTTTTAATCTGTAATTTATGCTCCAACGAATTATTAATTTCAAACTTAACTCTCACTTTATGGTATAATTCATATTGTTCTTTTAAAATTTTTGTGAAGTCTAAAACATTACAGCTAAATCCAGTTGGTCTGATTTTGTAAAAAGATTTAATATTAATTTTTTTTAATTCTTCTAAATATTTATATGCAATATCCTCAATATAAATATTATCTCTAATATATTTTGGATAATTTACTTTAGGTATTTCATTCCTGTTCCAACTCGTAAATAGATAGTAGTTGAATCTTTCACTTTCATATTCCCCAAATGGATTTGGTATAACAATTTTTAAAAGTGGTAATTGATATTTTGAACAATAATATTTTATTTTATTAAATGTAATAGATTTAGATATTCCATAATCTGTTATTGCTTCATTAGATTTATTATTAGTACCTTCATTTTTTTCATAAATAGTTCCAGTATATATTAGTCTTCTACAATTATTATATTTAAGTGCTTGTATTATTTTTTTTAGATTATAATTATTTGTATAATTTGCTCTGTATAAATTAAAATTATCAGCATTATAATTTTTTGTATAACAACCATGAAAATGAAAAAAATCAAACTTATGTAATTTAATTAATTCAATTATTTTGTTTGAATTATATGTAACATTTTCGTGCAAAAATATCTTTGAATTTAAATTATTTAATCTTTTATTTTCAATATTTACATAATTACTTTTTAACCTTGTTAGTGATCCATGTACTTTAAATTTATTTGAAGATAAAGTATTTGCAAACCACATTCCAGTGAATGAGCTTACTCCAGATATAAATATTTTTTTCATTTAAAGATGAGATGTTACATATTCCCAAATAGGGTGATTAATTTTATTCTCATATATATAGTTCTCAACAAATTTTTTGTACAAATCTCTATTAATTTCGTAATTTTTAATAGTAATCAAATTTTCAATATTAAATATAGGAGCTCCTAATTCATCAGAAAATTTTTTAATTATTAATAAGTCATTTTTATTTTTTGAAATTTCATTTGAGTACAAAAAAATAATTTTTTTATAATCAAGTATTGCTATATTTGTAGCCGCTGAATGATGTGTTAGAACATATTCACTTTTAAATATATATTTAGTAGTCTCTTTTTTGCAAATAATTATATTATGATTATCTTTAGTCAAATTTAAAAAATAACTATTTTTGATTAAATTTGAACTAGGATGACAGCAAAAATAAATTTTATGTTTTTTTGATAATAAATTTAATTGCAGAGATAATTTTTTTGCAAAAGAATTTTGAAATTTTTTAAGTATTAATGGTTGGTCTAAATAACAAATTGTATCTTTTTCAATTATTGAATTTATATTCTTTTTATATGATAAATAATATTCATAATCATGGTGAACAGTACTAATAATTTTAAGATTTTTAGAAAATGAAAATTGATTTCTTAACTTTAATGATAATTTTCCAGAAGTAATAATATAATCAATATATATAAATTTTGTGAAAAAAATATTAAATAAAATATATATTCTTATAAATAATTTCTTTATTATTAACTTAAGGCTATAATTTTTAATTTTAATATTATTATCAATAAAATAAGCAACGTGGGGGTCAGTAAAATTTAAAGCTAATTTAACATTGTGTCTTAATTTTATAATCGTTAAAATAATAAGTAATCTCAATGAATAAAATTGATTTAATAAAATAATTTTGCAATCTTCGCAAATTCTTTTATTGATTATTTTTTTTATATTTAAAATAGATAATTTATCTATATTTAAAAAAAGACAATTAATTTTTTTTTTTTCAAAATATAATTTACCAAATCTTTCTAAATCATGATCTCTAAACTCACCTCTTCCTAAAAAGATTATTTCCATTAAAATCTTTTATTTAAATAGTAAAAAATAAATATTATTACTAAATTAAAGGAAATAATTAAATGAATTATTATTACAAAGTATAAAGATATAACTTGTGAAATAAAATATTCATCTGCATTCAAATTTATTAAAAATTTTACTCCGTATGTTTTATATCCTTTATTAATTATATATAATCTGTAAAAATAATTCTTTATTGTTTTTATTAACGTATCGCTTAAATTTTGATTATAAGAAAACTCTAATGGAATATCAAAATTTACAGAAATGTCATCTTTTGTTCTATAATCTAAATTCCTAATTTTATATAATGTGCTATTTTTAAAAATATCATCAAAATCACTATATATATATTTTAAAAAATCTTTGTTATTTCTTTTAGTCAATGATTCGTAATATATTGTTACCAATTTATGATTCTGTATATCTTTGACAGTTGGGCCTTCTACAACTGTATCAGAGCTATAATCAGGAAAAATATTTTCTCCACTACGAATTGAAATATTAAAATAATCATGCCCCTCTTGTTTATGCCTATTAATTGTTTTCGTATAGAAACTTTTTAGTAAATTTTCGGCTTCAAGAGTATTTATAAATATATCACTTATAATAAACGTGCTTGCAAATTTTGACTTTGCCGGAATAGTAAATTGGTGAGTCAAAGCAAATAATATATTAAAGATTATTAACGAAAATATAATAATCGTTTTTTTTTCAAAAAATACTTTTAATATATTATGAAAATATGTATGCATTTTCTTAAATAAATGTTTCCCTTTAAATATAATTATATAGAACTTTATAATTTTTTATCCGAAATTGATAATAAAAAATTTTTTGTCAAAGCAATATTTTTTATTATCTTTTTTGCAATAATAGAGAGCTTTGGTATTTTTGGATTATTACCTTTTTTAGCACTTCTAGAAAATCCAGACTTAATCACGGAAAATGTTTATATAAAATATTTTTATGAACTAATCGATGTAAATGATTATCAAAAATTTATTTTATATTTTGGGATTTTAATATTTTTTTTTATAGTGATTTCATCATTATTGGGAGCAATTAGTAGATATCTTTTAATTTATGTGACATCCGATATAAATGAAAAAATATCGAAATTAATTGTTAAAACATTTTTAAGTAATAATTTAGAAAATCTAAAAATTATTGATCACACAAAAATTGTTTCAACATTATATCAGGAAACTGACAGATTTACTGATAAATTTATAACAAACATAATTAATATATTTAAAAATATTTTAATAATTATCTTAATAAGTATTTTAATATTTTTTAGAGATATTTATATCGGAATATCCGTTTTAATTTTTTACTCAATAATTTTTTTTTCTATACTATATATTTTTAGAGGAAAGTCCTTAAATATTAGTTTGAAAATAAGTGAAAATAATCAAAATATTATAAAGTATACTACAAACGCATTGAGAGGTATAAAATTTATTTTTTTAAAAAGATTACAATTTTATATCTATGATAAATTAAAGTATGAAATTCGTTTTAAGAAAAAACTTCTAGATTTACAGGGTATAATTAATTCTGTTTCGAAATCACTTATTGAAATATCAGTATTTGGACCTTTGATTTTTTTTTCAATTCTTATTGTTTATATTTACAACTACCAAAGTTTAGTAACAAATTTAATTTTTTTTGGTTTTTGTGCATATAGAGTTTTACCTGCTGTTCAGCAAACTTTATTATCAGTAAATATTACTAATCATCATTATTCATCATTCAAAAGCATAATTGAAATGACAAATTTAAAATCAAAAAATATAACTTTTGAAAGATTAGATAAATTAGATCCACAAAATTCATCAATTATTGATACTATTAAAATCAATGAAGCATCTTTTAATTATTTGAACAATGTTATTTTTGAAAAATGTAACTTAATATTAAATAAAGGTAACTCTTACTTAATAAGTGGTAAATCTGGTATAGGAAAAAGTACTCTAATAGATTTGATTCTAGGTATAACCAAACCAAAGAATGGTAATATTGAAATTAATAATAAAAATGTAAACTCAAAAGAGGCAATTAAATTGATTACAAATATTTCATATTTACCTCAAAATATTTTCTTATTTAGAGACACAATTGAGAATAATATATTACTTGATAGAGACAAAAATTATACTTTATTAGAAGACTCAATTAAAATATCAAATCTTACATTAGATATAAATAATAGAGATAATGGAATTCAAAGTATCTTATCTGATAATAATGAAGCTGTTAGTGGAGGGCAGGCACAGAGAATTAATATAGCCAGAGCATTATATGACTATCCATCAGCAATAATATTAGATGAACCTACATCTTCCTTAGACAATATTAATTCTAATAAAATTTTAAAAAAAATACTAAATAAATATAAAGATTTAATTATTCTTTGTATTAGTCATGACGAAAATGTTATCAATTTATTTGATTATATAATCACTATAGATGATAATAAAATTAAAATGAGAAAGCAAAAAACAACATTATGAAAGTAGTATTATTAGCTGGCGGTAAGGGGACTAGAATTGCAGAAGAAACTCAAACCAAACCAAAGCCTTTAATTGAAGTCGGAGGCTTACCTTTACTCGTGCATATAATGAATAATTATTCAACTTATGGACTTAGTGAGTTTATTATTTGTACAGGCTATAAGGGGCATCTTATAAATGAGTATTTTGTAAATTTTAAAAATCTTTTTTCTGATATTTATATAGATAATAAAAGTAATAATATAAAAATTCTTAAAGAGAATAAATTTAACTTTAATATCAAAGTTATAAATACAGGTGAGAATTCTGGAACAGGAGGTAGATTAAAAAAAATTAGAAAATACATTTATCCTGATGAAAATTTTTGCTTAACTTATGGTGACACAATTGCAGATGTTGATATTACTAAACTTATAAAAACTCACAAGAAATTTAAAAAACTTGTTACTGTAACAGCTATTCCTTTGAGAAGTAGATTTGGAATAATGAATATAAAAAATGGAATAGTCAATAATTTTAATGAAAAGCCTATTATAAAAAATAATTATATTAATGGAGGTTTTTTTGTTCTTTCAAATAAAATTTTTGATTACATTAAAAATAATAGTACAATGTGGGAAAAAGAACCTCTACATACTCTTACTATAAAGAAAGAGATAGCAACTTATATACATGAAGGTTTTTGGCAACCTTGCGATACTATAAGAGATTTAAATATTTTAAAAGATTACTGGTATAAAAAAAAATCATTTAACTTATAATGAAAAAAAGTTTCTGGAAAAACAAGAGGGTATTAATTACTGGATCGACAGGATTTAAGGGCACTTGGTTGACACATTTATTAAATAAGCTAAATTGTAAAGTTTATGGATACTCTTTATTAAATAATACAGAAAGATATTATTTTTATAATAAAACAATTAAAAAAAAAATTAATTTTAAAAAAAGCAATGTAATTAATTTAATTGAAATAAAAAAAACAATAAATAAAATTAAACCTGATATAATCTTTCATCTAGCTGCTCAGCCAATAGTAAGTCTCTCATATCAATATGATCTAAATACAATACAATCAAATATTATTGGAACAGCTAATATTTTACACTCACTAAAAGATTATGAAAAACAAATATCAGTAGTATTTATTACCACTGATAAAGTGTATAAGAACAGTTTAAAGCCAAATAAAATCAATTATTTTAGTGAAAATAACGAATTAGGTGGGGATGATATATACAGTGCTAGTAAAGCTTCATGTGAGTTATTAATCTCATCATATCAACAAAGTTTTTTTAAAAACACTAATGTAAGCATAGTTTCTGCGCGTGCGGGCAATGTAATTGGAGGTGGTGATTTTTCTAAAGACAGAATCATCCCAGATATTGTTAAATCACAAAAGCAAAAAAAAATTGTCATGATTAGAAATCCAAATCATATAAGGCCGTGGCAACATGTCTTAGATGTATTACACGGATATTTACTCTTAGTAGAAAAAATACATTGCAAAAAAAACTTTGATTTATCATGGAATTTTTCACCTCAAAAAAAAACAATCAAAACTGTCGGAAATTTAGTCTTAGAATATATGAAGTATTCTAAAAATATACTTAATTTTGAATTTGTAAATGAAAATTTAATTAATGAAAAACCAATTTTGCTTTTAGATTCTAATAAAGCTAGAAAAATATTAAATTGGACTGATAGGCTTTCATTTCAAGAAACTATTAAATTAACAAGCTCTTGGTATGATTCATACTTGAATAATGAAAATTTAAATTTTATAACTAATAAACAAATTAATTATTTTTTAAAATTAAAGTAAATAAAATATAAAATAGATAAAATGCAAATTTCTTACGGCAAAAGTGTTCATGGAAAAAAAGAAATTTCGGCAGTTCTAAAAGTCTTAAAAAAATCGACACAAATGGGAAATGAGGTTGAATTATTTGAAAAGAGAATTGCAAAAATATTTAATAAAAAATACGGAGTAATGGTTAACTCCGGAAGCTCCGCTTTGTATCTTATATTTAAAATATTAAATTTAAAAAAAGGTTCGGAAGTGATCACACCCGCACTTACATTTGGCACAACCGTCTCAGCCATAGTTAATAATGATCTCAAACCAGTTTTAATTGATATAAAAAAAAATACTTTTAACATAGACGTTGATAAAATAGAAAGAAACATTACAAATAAAACTAAAGTAATATGCATTCCACATTTAATTGGTAATATAGCAGATCTAAAAAAAATAAGAAAATTATCAAAAAAATATAATATTTTTTTTATTGAAGACTCTGCTGACACATTAGGTTCAAATTATGCAGGTAAGCCTACTGGTTATTATAGTGACGCATCAATAACTAGTTTTTATGGATCACATGTTATTAATGGGGCTGGTAATGGGGGAATGCTATGTATTAATAATGCAAAAATATTTAAAAAAGCAATTCTATTGCGATCTTGGGGAAGATCTTCGTCAATATTTGGAAGAAACTCAGAAAAAATTGAAAATAGATTTAATGTAAAATTACAATCAATTGACTATGATAAAAAATTTATATTTGATGAACTTGGATTTAATTTTGAACCATCTGAAATAAGTGCTGCCTTTGCTAATATTCAATTAGATAACTTAAAAAAAAATTCAGAGATCAGAAAAAAGAATTTCAAATTTCATCAGAAATTTTTTAGTAAATTAAAAAATTATTTTGAAGTACCCAGTGTAGCTGATGAGGTCGATACAAATTGGCTTGCATATCCTTTTACAGTTAAAAAAAACAATAAATTCAGCAGAAAGCAACTTCAAATATATTTAGAAAAAGCAAATATTCAAACTAGAGTTGTATTTACTGGGAACATAGCAAGACAACCTTGTATGAAAAACGTTGATTATAGAGTTGATAAATCTGGATTAAAGAATTCAGATAATGTTATGAGAAACGGAGTAATGATTGGATTACATCATGGCTTAAAAAAACAACATTTAAAATATATCCATAATAAAATTTTACAACTCATACAAAATTAATGAGTTCAATATTTTTTTTAGATAATTTAAAATTTACTAACAAAGAATTAAAAAAACTTAAAAATAAAAAAATACTAATTACTGGTGCTTCTGGTTTTATAGGCAAATCATTATTTTACTTTCTTTCAAATATTAGTGATATTTATAAATTAAACATTAAATTTATTTTAATATCTAGAAGAAAGTTTATTTTAAAAAAAAAATTTTTACACAACACAAAGTATTTTAATCTTGATATAAAGGATATAAATAAATTTAATGAAAAATCAGATATAGTCTTTCATTTAGCATCAAAAGTTGAGCATCCACCAAGTAAAAAAATTATAAATGAATCATTTGAAACTGTGGTTATGGGTACAAGTTCGATAATTAAATATTGTATAAATTTCAAAATTAAGAAAATTATTTATTTTAGCTCAGCTGCATTATATTCATCTAATCAAAAATTAAAAAATATTAATATAAATGAAGCTCATGAAAAGTATTTTGATCTTGATGATAAAAATAATTATTATGCAATTCATAAAAAAATAGCTGAAGATATAATTATTAATAACTTAAACAGAAAAGAATATGCAATTATACGGCCTTTTACAATAATCGGTCCAGGAATGAAATTAGAACATAGTTTTGTATTTGGTAATTTTATTAAAAATATTCTACAATCAAATGATATAATTATAAAAAGTGATGGCTTAACAAAAAGATCATTTTTACATGTAAATGATTTATCTTACTTTTCTGTCAAAATTTTATTAAGTGCAAAAAAGAATATTTATAATGTAGGGTCTAATAAAGTTATAACAATAAAAAAATTAGCAAACTTATTTAAAACAATTTATGAAAAGAATAATCAAAATAAAAAATTAAAAGTCAAAATTCTTAATCAAATAAAAAATAACAGAAGAAAATATTATAAACCAGATTCAAATTTATTTTTTAATGAATTTAAATTAATTGAAAATTATGATTTAAATGAAAAAATTAGAGATACATATACTTGGTTTCTAAAAAATGGTTAAACCAATATTAACAATTGCAATACCCACATATAATAGAAAAAAATTTTTGTTAAAGAAACTAAAATTTCTTAAAAAAATTGATAATTTAGATATAGAAATAATAATTGTTCAAAATAATTCTAATAGCATAAATCTTATTAATAAAGATCATTATAAAAAATATAAAAATATTAAAATATTTAATAATAAAAAAAATATTGGTGGAAATTTAAACATTATTAAATGCATTGAGTTAGCAAACTCTGAATGGATTTGGATATTAGGTGATGATGATGATATTCATAAAAGTTCCATTGAATTAATTCTGAATGACTTATATTCAAATTTAGATAAAGATATTATTTGTATTAATTACTCTACAAGTATTTACCAGCATAAAAAAAATCAAATCATTAAAAACATCAATAATTTTTTTAATATATTTAATAATTCTAAAAGATCATGTTCAAATATATTATTTATTTCTGCAAATGTTTTAAAATTAGAAGATTTAAAAAAAAATATTGACTATGGATATAACTATAGTGAATCTTTTGCACCACATTTGGCTATACTATTATATATTATTTCTAAATATAAAAAATATATCTATATAAATGAAAAGAAAATTATAGTTTCCCATGATAATGATGAAAATTTAAAATGGTCTAGGTTTATTTTTGCCATAAAAATAATTAAGTTATTAAAATTAGAAATACTAATTAATAACAGAGATGATTTAAAAAAATTTATTTCAAATCTAATATCACATCCTCTTAATTTTTATTTTTTAATTTTTGAAAATAGTCATAATAAATATGAGAGAAGAAAAAATAACATACTACTATATAAAGCTTACTCAAAAATAAATAATTCTCGATATATCAAGATTATTTTTATAATAAATTATTATTTATTTACTTATGATTTAATTTATAAAATTTTAAAAAAAATTCGAACAATTTATAAGGTTTTTAAATATTAATAATGAACTATTTATTTATTATAACTTCATTGAGCCAAGGTGGTGCAGAAAAAAAACTACTAAATATTATTAGATACATTAGAAAAGATAAAAGCAGTCAAAGTATGCTTGTTGTACTAAAATCTAATGGAAAAATGGAAGATGAATTTAATAAAGAACAAATTAAAATTATAAACCTTAATTTAAGTAATTTATTTTTCTTTTTTTCTTTTAATTTCTTTAAAAATATAATTAGTATTTATAGATTTTCACCTGATTATGTTGTTTCTTGGCTTTACCATTCAAATATTATTTCTATTTTCATTAAGTTTATAACTTTTAAAAGTAATTTTTTAATATGGAATATTAGACAGACACTTAATAAAAAATATTTTAAAAGTTATAATAAAAAATTAATAATATATTTACAATTTTTGTTTTCTTTTATACCTGATTTAATTATTTTTAATTCAGATCAGTCAAAAACTACGCATTTAAAATATTTATTTAAAAATAATATTAATAAATTTAAGGTAATACCAAATTCTTTTAATAGTGATGAATTTTATAAAATTTCAAAAGATAAAATCACATCTTTAAGAAAAAAGTATGACATTAATGATAAAAATATAATTATATCAAATTTTTCTAGATATCATACAATGAAAAATCATGAATTATTTATTAAGATATCTCTAGATTTACTTTCAATCGACTCAAGTTATAAAATAATCATGGCTGGAGATGGAGTTTTAATCAAATATAAAAATTTAATTGATAAAAATTTTATAATATTTGATAACCTTAAAAATATAAATGAATTTTTAAACATAAGTGATTGTGTATTTTTGACATCTTCATATGGGGAATCTTTCCCATCAATTTTAGCTGAAACAATGTTAACTGAAACTCTGCCAATATCTACCAATGTTGGAAATTCAAAAAAATTAATTTCTGATTATGGATTAATTATTAATTCTCAATATAGTGCTGAACAAATAGATAAATTTATAAAAAAAAATTATAAAAATATAAATCTATTAAAGAATGCTAGAAAAAAAATAATTAACAATTATTCTATAGAAAGAATTTGCAATTACTATATTAACACAATAAAACAAATATAATCTAATATTAATATACCAAAACATGTGTGGCTTCTTATTTTTTTATTCAAAAAATCAGAAAATATCTGAAAATCATTTTAATCAAGCATTAAAACTTATTGAGCATAGAGGTCCTGACCATTCAGAACATCTATATTTTCAAAAACAAAATGTATATCTTGGACATCAAAGATTAAGTATTTTAGATCTAAGTGATAACGCTAATCAACCTCTATCATCAACAAATAATGATGATCGCTTCACTATTGTTTACAATGGTGAAATATATAATTTTAGAGATATTATTCAAAAATATAATTTAGATAATTATCAATTCAAGTCTAAATCAGATACTGAGGTATTTCTTTTTTTGATATCCAAATTTAAAAATCTAAATAAAATTAATGAATTGAATGGTATTTTTTCTTTTGTAATATTTGATAAGTTTGAAAATACCGTATATTTTTCAGTTGATCGAGTTGGTGTAAAGCCATTGTATTATTATCTTGATGATCAAAATCTTGTTATTTGTTCTGAGTTAAAACCTATTAAAAAATTAATTCCCAAGTTAAATGTAAGTAAGAGGTCAGTCTTATTTTTTTTAGATTTTAGATACATTAATAAGCCCAATTCTATTTACGAAAATGTTCACAAAGCTGAGCAAGGTACTATTTATAAAATAAAATTAGATAATTTGAATAATTTAATTCAAAAAAAATATTTTGATAGTTTAGATTTAATAAAAAGTGATAATTTAAAATTTAATGACTATAATGATTTTAAAAATCATGTAAGATTAAAAATTGAAGAATCTGTAACATCTCAATTGTTATCAGACGTTGATGTTGGCGTCCTACTATCAGGGGGCATAGATTCAACTTTAGTCTCATATTTCGCTCAAAAAAATTCATTAAAAAAAATTAATTCTTTCAGTATAGGTTTTTCAAACAAGCAATTTGATGAAACTAAAGTTGCAAAATCTACAGCTAACTTTCTTGGAACTCAACATCACGAAGCCTTTTTAACACCTACTAAATTAAAGGAAATATTGTTAAAATCATATACTTTTTATGACGAGCCCTTTGGAGATTTATCGTTTTTGCCAACTGCTTTTTTATTTGAGATGATAAATAAAAAAAACAAAGTCGTTCTTTCTGGAGATGGTGGTGATGAATTGTTTGGCGGATATAATATGTATACTATTGGCGATAAATTATGGAAATTTATTATTAAAATCAATAAATATAAAAAAACGATTAAATATTTATCTAATTCATCAATAATTTCAATTATGTCTTCAATACTTCGTTATAGAAAGATTATAATTTTGCAAAAATCCAAATCTGCAATTACCCATAAGCTATATAAATTTTTGGAAGCATCTCTAAGTCAAACATATTTTGAATACCATTGTTATTTGCGGTCATCTAACATTAAAAATAATTTTAATGAATTAGGTAATAAAGATTCATTTGAATATCTGCAAAAAAACTATTTTTCTGCAAAATGTCTAATGCATAGCGATTTTGAAAATTTTTTACCATTTGATGTCCTTACAAAAGTTGATAGAGCCAGTATGCATTATGGTATTGAAGCAAGAGTACCACTTTTATCAAACGATCTAGTTGATATTTGTTTATCAAATAATAATAAAGATCATTTTTTTAATAATAATCAATCTAAAAGTGTATTAAGGGATATTGTCAAAGACTTAAAGTTTTTAAATTATTCTTATCCAAAAAGAGGTTTTGGAATTCCTATTGATGTATGGTTGAGGGATGGGGAAATTAATTTTGTATATGATTTAGTAATGAGTTCAAATTTTGATTATGTAAATAAAGATGAATTTAAAGAGTTGTGGAAAGATCATCAAAGTTATAAAGTAAATTATGGAGATAAAATATTATCATATTTTATTCTTACCAATTGGCTAATTAATAATGAAGACACATCATGATAAGTATTTATTTTTCTTAATTTTTGTTTTTTACATAACTGCACTTATAACTATATATTTTTTAGGAATTTCAATTGGAGACTCTATTTCATATACCACAGGTGGAACATATCAGTTTGATAAAGTAAAATTAAGAAATTATTTTGATAATCCTTCAATAATTATGCATATTGTTGGAAATATACTTTTCAATTATTTTCATCAAAATGTAATTCTATTAAATTCATTTTTAATTTTAATTTTAGTAGCGATTTTATATTTATTTTTTAATCAAATTTATCAACAAAGCTTAAAGTTTATTTTTTTATACTTAGTAATATCCCCTTCAATAGTTATACATTGTTTGTGGTTTTCAAAAGAATTATTTTTGATAATATTTTTTACCATATCTTTAATTCGTTTTAAAAAAATTTTTAATTATAAAATATTTCTTGATCCGATATTTCTTTTATCAATGATAATAATATTTGTTGTTAAACAATATCTATTTATTGTAATATTACTTTGTTACATTTTTTTATTTCTTGAAATTAATCTTTATAAAAAACTTAATTTAAGGATTTTTATATATTCTATTATATCTTTAATCTTTATTATAATTTTTTATTTCACTATTCAATATATTGATCTATTAATTTTAGAATCTCACAAACATTTTAATGTAATTGCTAATACAAGTAGGCCAGATTTTTTTGTAAACCAATACGATGTTTTTAAAAAAATAATTTTTGGGATATATTTATATTTTTTTGGACCAATGTATAATGAGATAACCTCGATAAGTATTTTTGTAACATATATAGATAAGTTTTTTACTAGTACGTTATTAATTATTTTATTAATAAATGGTTATTTAAGTCTGAATAAATTTAATTTTTATAATTTTTTATTTATTTTTATTATAATTTTTTT
>MDTB01232137.1_pt1 | contig 15955 bp, 14 predicted proteins | sample 811161 | NCBI WGS metagenome assembly MDTB01 (sample SAMN05326650, study PRJNA326480) | marine metagenome | isolation source: seawater | place: Mediterranean Sea | collected 2009 | reverse complement strand
TCTCGATGTTTCTGATCATTTTGCCGAAGTGGTGGAACTGGTAGACACGCCGTCTTGAGGGGGCGGTGGCGCAAGCCGTGCCGGTTCGAGTCCGGCCTTCGGCACCAAGATCAGAAGTCACCGGCGGGAAGGTTTCTGCTTCCGGCCAGGACCCGTGAGATTTCCGGGGGCAATATCAATGCGCTCTAACGAGATGGCCTGCCCGCCGACACTGAGTACCGTCAATAATCTTGTCTGTCAGGACGGGATCTGGCGCCATGAAACCGAGGTCGAGGGGCTCAAATACAGCGACGGCCTGCACGAAGAGGCAGGTCTGCGTCAGACCTTGGAGGAGGCTGACGACCTCTCTTGGAACTCTCCAGAAGTTGGCCCACCGTATGACAGTTGGGCGCAGGAATATCATCTCTCAAACCTGAGAGCCAACCTCCTTCGTGGTCTGAAACTTCCGGGTTCGGCCCAGGTCCTTGAGATCGGTGCAGGGTGTGGCGCGATCACGCGATACTTAGGCGACGCCGGGTGTCGGGTTGACGCTGTCGAAGGTGGGTTGGTGCGGGCTGAACTAGCGCGTGACCGTTGTGTCGGACTGGATCAGGTTTCCATTATCCATTCCAACTTCCATCAATTGAACCTGCCGGATCATCACTATGACCTCGCACTATTCATCGGAGTTCTGGAATATGCGCAGCGCTTTGCACCTTCAGGCCTATCTGCAAAAGAAGCCGTCCTTCAGATGCTCAGAAAGGCGATGGACGCGCTCTCACCAAAAGGCCAGGTAATCATCGCAATTGAAAATCGGCTAGGGGCGAAGTATCTGACCGGTTGGCCTGAGGATCACCTCGGCACGTCCTGGACGGGAATTGCTGGATACCCGGAACCGCAAGGTTTCCAGGAAGGTATTCGTACGTTCGACAGGTCGGAATGGGAGAGTCTGTTCAGAGAACTCAACTTGAAATGTAGATTTTTCTTTCCGCTACCAGATTACAAGTTACCTAAAGCTGTAATAAGCGACAGTGGTGTCGACGCCCCCGGTGTCGAGTCGATATGGGGTAGGCATGTCTCGGTCAACCGTACCGCCGTTGCGCCACCATCTGCGCCGGCAAGATTTCAACAAAATGCGCTGTATCGTTCAGGATTATTTGCCACTTGTGCGGACTCTTTCGGGATTGTGTTGGCCAACACGGACGGAGTGTTGGAAGAGGTGATGCCGTACGACTGGATCGTTTTTGATGATCCCTCGATAGACGTTGAACACGGCATAAGCCTCGCCCGAGGGGCCAGTGCTCTTTCTTCATTTCCAGATAGTCAGGCGTCAGCTGAAGTTGTTACCCTGCCTAGGGGTGAACCCCTCTTTCAGTATTGGCTGCGTTGCGCAGTCGCGAGCCATGATCGGGACAGTTTTTTAAGGCGCGTAGCTAAACAGTTGTCGAGCGCGGTCAGAGCCGGTAATTTGTCCGCCGCTTGCGCGTTGTTAGTCGATGATGCGGGAGAGATTCTGGCGGAGCCTTTCCCGTGGCCAGATGCCAAGAGTAAGGGAAATACAGGAGACGTATACGGATGGGCGGAGACAGTGCTCGATCAGTTTTTCCGCCTTGCAAAGACCGATCTTGAGAGCCTTCCTAAGATGGGAGAGTGGGAAGGTAAGGGGGGAGTTAAACGAGGGGTGCTCGACCAATTGAAACGAGACTTAGAGCATCGTATCGATTTGACTGACCGACTCACTTTTCCTGCAATTTATTGGACATCCAGGACAGAAGGTTTTTCCGAAAAACGAAAGTCTGTCGTGCGGTGTCCTGTCGAGGGCGCACACTCTCTCGTTTTTTCCTTGCCGGAACCCGTAAGCTCAAATATGTTCCTGCGTTTTGATCCCTCAGATCATAATATTGAAGCGTCCAGGCAAGCTGTTATTGTGGAGACATTGTGCGCCTACGCTGGGGATGATGAGAGCGGTGTCGATCTGATGCCAGCCCTGACAGGGGGTGATGCGGGTCTGACGCATCAGTTGAGCATCGTGGCACACGGCAATGCGGTTGTCCTCGACATCCAAGGAAATGATCCCTGGGTTGTGATTGATCTTGCTTCTATTGGCTTGGCGCCCGGGGTCGAGTTCGAACGGGTCGAGGCCAGGTTGAGATGGCGTGCAAACGAGTAGATGTTGTAGAGCTTTTGAGAAAGCCTGTCGATTGACCGTCTACATGCAGGCGACTAGAATCTCGCCATACATTTTCGGCCGCTTTTAGCGGATTTTCCTCAGTCGAGTGCTCGCAAATTATCTCCCTGTACTCCTGTTCCTGCTGACCGGAATAGTGATTGGCGTGGTCGCGCTTGCGGCCGGGCGGGTATTGAGTCCGCGTAACCCGTATCCCGCCAAACTCTCTGCCTACGAGTGTGGGTTTGAGGCATTTGAAGACGCCCGGATGAAGTTCGACGTTCGCTACTATCTCGTGGCAATCCTGTTCATCATTTTTGATCTGGAGATCGCCTTCCTGTTCCCCTGGGCGATTGTTCTGGATGAGATCGGGGTCTTCGGTTTTTGGGCGATGATGATTTTCCTTGCAGTTCTGGTCGTGGGCTTCATCTATGAGTGGATGAAAGGGGCGCTGGAGTGGGAGTAAGAACTTATGGCTATTGAAGGAGTTATGTCGCAAGGGTGGGCGACTGCTCGGCTTGATGACCTGATTAATTGGGCACGTACCGGGTCCATGTGGCCGATGACTTTCGGCCTCGCGTGTTGCGCGGTCGAGATGATGCACGCGGGTGCATCACGCTATGATCTTGACCGCTTTGGCATGATCTTCAGACCCAGCCCACGGCAGTCTGACGTAATGATCGTGGCCGGAACCCTAACCAACAAGATGGCACCCGCGTTGCGGAGGGTTTATGACCAGATGCCTGAGCCACGGTGGGTGATCTCAATGGGGTCGTGTGCCAACGGTGGCGGGTATTACCACTACTCGTATTCTGTCGTTCGTGGATGCGATCGCATTGTCCCGGTTGATGTGTATATCCCGGGTTGTCCACCGACGCCGGAGGCCTTGATGTACGGGATTATTCAGTTGCAAAAGAAGATCAAGCGTGACGACACCATCGCCCGCTAACGATCCGGACCACGGGGACACTGGGCATCCCGGGGATGAGTATCTTTCGGAGTGGGCGGGGAGATTCGACGCAACAGTCTCCTCGGCCTATGGAGAACAGACCGTCGTGGTTAAACTTCACGCGGTCTATGACTTGTTGCGGGCCCTGCGAGATGACCGCGTCAGCCGCTACGAGCAACTTATTGATCTATGCGGCGTCGACTACGCTGACGACACCTCGTCAACCGGTAGCCATCCGGACCGCTTTGCCGTTGTCTACCATCTTCTGTCGGTAAGCCGAAACCAAAGACTCCGGGTAGTGGTTTACTTGCCCGAGGAGAGCCCCCGTGTCCCAAGTGTAATATCAATCTGGGCTTGTGCTGACTGGTACGAGAGGGAAGCATTTGACCTTTTTGGCATTCTTTTTGATGGGCACCCAGATCTTCGTCGGCTGCTGACAGACTACGGGTTCATTGGATACCCAATGCGCAAGGATTTCCCGCTTAGTGGCCATGTCGAGATGCGCTTTGATGAAGCAAAAGGGCGCGTGGTTTACGAGCCTGTCTCAATCGACCCAAGGGTAACGGTTCCCCGTGTCATCCGACGTGAGTCAGTCGATTGAGCGAGATTCGAAATTACACGATGAACTTCGGGCCACAGCACCCGGCCGCGCACGGGGTGTTGCGTCTAGTGATGGAGATGGACGGAGAAGTCGTGGAGCGAATTGATCCGCACATCGGCCTCTTGCACCGCGGCACTGAAAAGCTCGCCGAAAGTAAGCCCTATAACCACAATATCGGCTATATGGACCGCCTCGATTATGTGTCGATGATGTGCAACGAGCATGCTTATGTTCTTGCAATAGAAAAACTGCTCGGCGTGACGCCACCCCTCAGGGCTCAATACATACGAGTGATGTTTTCGGAAATCACCCGGATACGTAACCACCTGCTGTGGATCGCTGCCCACGGGTTGGACATCGGGGCGATGGCAGTATTTCTGTATGCATTCCGTGAGCGTGAAGATCTATGTGACGTATACGAGGCTACTTCTGGCGCGCGCTTACACGCTGCTTATTTTCGTCCAGGGGGCGTGTATCGCGACCTACCTGATCGGATGCCAAAATATGAGGCGTCCAGGGTGCATTCGGAAGATGAAATTCGGACGAAGAATGTCAATCGCGAAGGTTCAGTACTGGACTTTATTGAGTCCTTTGTCGAGCGTTTCCCTGGCTGTGTTGATGAATATGAGAACCTGCTGACTGATAACCGCATCTGGAAGCAGAGAACGGTCGATATCGGGGTGGTGGGTCCGGAGCGGGCGATGCAGTTGGGTTTTACCGGCCCGATGTTGAGAGGTTCTGGCGTGGAGTGGGATCTTCGGCGCAAGCAGCCCTATGAGGTCTATCCTGAGCTTGATTTTGATATTCCTGTCGGTGTTACGGGTGATTGCTATGACCGGTATCTGGTCAGAGTTGAGGAGATGCGACAGTCCAACCATGTTATCCGTCAGTGTATCGACTGGCTGCGTCAGCACCCAGGTCCGGTGATGATCGACGATCATAAACTTACACCGCCGGAGCGGGGCGATATGAAGGAGGACATGGAGTCCCTTATTCATCATTTCAAACTATTTACTGAGGGTTACAGTACGCCACCCGGTCAGGTGTATCAGGCCGTCGAAGCACCTAAAGGAGAGTTCGGCATCTATATTGTTTCGGACGGCGCCAACAAGCCTTACCGCCTGAAGATTCGCGCGCCCGGGTTCGCACATATTGCGTCATTGAACGAGATGGCCCAAGGCCACATGTTGGCGGACGTCGTTGCGATTATTGGAACGCAGGATATCGTTTTTGGAGAGGTCGACCGATGACGACGGACTCGGATGGGATTCTTTCTCAGTCCATCATTCAAAAGATCGGGGTGGAAGCAGCGAAATACCCGTCCCGCCGCGCCGCCGTGAAATCAGCCCTGCGTTATGCCCAGGCAGAGCATGGCTGGATTAATGAGGCCGTGGTCGGCGCCGTCGCGGAGGTGTTGAATCTGGAGCGGATTGAAGTATTCGAAGTTGCGACTTTTTATGACATGTTCTACACACGCCCGGTGGGCCGATTTCCCGTGCGGGTGTGTACTAATATTTCATGCCTTCTTCGAGGAGCCGACGACATTATGGACTCCTTGTGTGAGCGTCTTGGTGTCGAGGCGGGCGCGACCACGCCAGATGGACGCTTTACAGTGTTTCCTGCGGAATGTCTTGGGGCGTGTGGTGGTGCACCGATGATGTTGGTGGGTGATGATTATCACGAAGACCTCACTACAGAAGGTCTCGATGCCATCCTGGAGCGCTACCGATGAGTCCGCTCTGTGAGATCCGCGTTTGCCTGCCTCCTCAGGGGCTCGACATGCCGTGGACCTTGGCGTCCTACCGTGAGCACGGTGGATACGAGGCCTGGGAGGAGGTGTTGAGGAAACAGACGCCGCGGGAAGAGATCATCGAAATCATTAAATCTTCTGGCCTGCGCGGCCGTGGCGGCGCCGGTTTTCCGACAGGTCTTAAGTTGAGCTTTATGCCCCGAGATGCGGCCGGGCAGAAATACATCGTGTGTAACTCTGATGAAAGCGAGCCCGGCACATTTAAAGATCGCGACATTCTCCGATTTAATCCCCATCAGGTTATTGAAGGGATGGCCCTCGCCGGGTACGCCATCGGCGCAACGGTGGGCTTTAACTACATTCGGGGTGAATATCACGAGCCTTGGCAGCGTTTTGAATCGGCGTTGGATGAGGCGCGTGCGGCAGGTCTTCTGGGCAGCGATCTTTTTGGATCCGGGATTGAGTTCGAACTGCACAGTCAGCGGGGTGCGGGAGCCTACATCTGTGGTGAGGAGACCGCGTTACTAGAATCCTTGGAGGGAAAGAAGGGTCAGCCACGGTTCAAGCCGCCGTTTCCGGCCCAGGTGGGTGCCTTCGGAAAGCCGACCACGATCAATAACACCGAAACCCTTGCGTCGATTCCGCCCATTGTCCGACACGGCCCCGATTGGTTTGCCAAGATTGGCGTCGAGAATAGCGGCGGAACCAAAATCTATTCTGTTTCCGGCCATGTTAACCAGCCGGGAAACTATGAAGTACCCATGGGCATTCCCTTCCGGGATCTGTTAACGCTAGCAGGCGGTATGCAGGATGGCCGGGCCCTGAAGGCGGTTATCCCCGGGGGGTCATCGGTTCCTGTGGTGCCGGCGGATGCCATCATGGAGTGCACCATGGACTATGAGGGGCTCACCCAAGTGGGTTCTGCGCTCGGTGCCGGCTCCGTCATCGTCATGGATGAAACCACTTGCATGGTCGAAGTGCTTGAACGCATCTCCTACTTCTACTTTGCTGAGTCATGCGGCCAGTGCACACCCTGCCGGGAAGGGACCGGGTGGCTTTACCGGATAATCAAGCGTATTCGAAGCGGCGAGGGTACCCATCAGGATCTCGACCGCCTCAAATCGGTGGCGGACCGGATCGAGGGTCGGACCATCTGCGCGCTGGGAGACGCTGCCGCCTGGCCGGTACAGAGTTTCCTCAAGCACTTCCGTCACGAGTTTGAAGCCATGATCCCGAGTGAGGCGGCGGCCTGATGGACGCCCGAGTAACCGTGACTGTTGTAATTGATGGCCGTGAGGTTGAGGCGCAACCCGGGAGCATGATTATTGAGGCGGCGGATGCGGCGGACATCTACATTCCACGTTTTTGTTATCACCCGAAACTGTCTGTTGCCGCGAACTGCCGAATGTGTCTGGTTGAGGTAGAGAAGGCCCCTAAGCCTTTGCCGGCCTGCGCCACCCCGGTCGCTGAGGGAATGATCGTACAGACACGATCTGCGAGCGCCGTCGAAGCGCAGCAAGGCACCATGGAATTTCTGCTCATTAATCACCCGCTCGATTGTCCAGTTTGTGATCAAGGGGGAGAGTGCCCGTTGCAGGATCAGGCAATGGGTTATGGCCAGGACTTTTCCCGTTATCAAGAGGATAAACGGGCAAAAGGCCCCCTCGACCTTGGCCCGCTGGTAGCGACCGCAATGACACGATGTATTCATTGCACGCGTTGTGTGCGCTTCGGTCGTGAGATCGCCGGCACTATGGAACTCGGCGCAACCGGTCGCGGCGAGGACATGACCATCGAAACCTATCTCGATGGCTCGGTCGATAGCGAAGTGTCGGGCAACATTATCGATTTATGTCCTGTCGGCGCTTTGACCTCAAAACCTTATCGATTTACTGCACGGCCGTGGGAATTGCTCAGCCATTTTGCTATTAGCCCGCATGACAGCCTTGGGACGAATATCACGGTTCAGACCGCGCATCATGCGGTGAAGCGGGTGGTCCCAAAAACCAATGAAGATGTTAACGAGTGCTGGATATCGGATCGGGACCGCTTTGCCTATGAAGGGGCTGAGTGTGACGACCGATTGACACAGCCGATGGTTCGTCAAAGGGAAGGCCTGGTCGAGACCTCCTGGGAAGAAGCGCTCAAAGAAGCCTCCGCGTCGATGCAGGTAGCTGCCCAACAAAGTGAGTCAGGACTCGCAGCGTTGATCCACCCAATCAGTTCCGTTGAGGAACTTTTTCTCCTCCAGAAAATCATGCGGGGCCTGGGGTCAGAAAATATTGATCATCGACTTTTTCAAAGAGACTTCTCCGATGATCTGAGCGCACCCGCTTATCCGGGACTTGAGGTCGCGCTTGCAGATATTGAATCTCTGAAAGGTCTACTGCTGGTTGGATGTAATCCCCGAAAAGAGGTGCCGCTCCTTGCGCTTCGAATTCGCAAGATGGTCGCGCAAGGCGGTATGGTCGGGGTGATCAGCTCGCAGGCGTTGGACGCCAATTTTGCTATTGCAGCGCAACGGTGCGTGATTCCCTCGCTCCTGCCCGCCGCGCTCTCAAGTCTAGCTAAAGCCGCGGGGGTTGCTGAGTCTGACCTCGCAGGCCGGTTAGTGGATGACACGGGCGTCACTGATCAGGATGACGGAGCGCTGGCGGATCTACTGTCACAAGTGGGTAGCGACGGTGCGATTATTCTTGGACAAAGTGTGCTCAATCATTCAGCAGGCGCGGACCTTCGATTCATGGCGACGAAACTGGCGCAGCAGACCGGTATGCGTTTAGGAATATTAGCGCCTGCCAACAGTGCCGGTGCGTGGTGGGCCGGTGCAGTGCCGCACCGAAATTCGGAAGGGATCCCTTCGACTGGTAAAGGATCAAACGCTCTGGAGATGACCGATCTAAGCGTTCACACTGCTTTGGTTTACGGTCTAGAGCCGGGTATAGATCATGCAGACCCGGTCCGATTGAACGGGATGCTTCATCGCGCTGAAAAAGTGATCGCTTTGAGTTCGTTTCGATCTGCGGTGCCTGATCAGGCGGATGTAGTACTCCCAATTAGCCCTTACACAGAGGCTTCCGGAAGTTATCTTAACTGCAACGGCGCGATGCAGTTTTCAAGAGCCTCGTTGTCGCCTCGGGGTAATTCCCGGCCCGGGTGGAAGGTGCTCCGGGTATTGGGGAATTATCTTTCGTTGCCTGGTTTTGATTATGACGATGTCGTCCAGGTGGGTGAGGAACTCCAAAACCCCCCGGCCGTTGCGATGCAGGTCTCTCAGGCCCTAGTTCGGCAGCCCGAACATGACGCGAATGTCCCTACGGCAGGGAGAAATACGTTTTCGCTTGTTGCCGAACGAGCCATCTACCAGAGCGACCCGGTGGTTCGGCGGTCAACTGCGCTCGCAAAAACTCACGATGGACGCATCGCTGACCTTTGCCGATTCCACCCCGAAGACCTTAAGGCGTTGAGTTTGAGCGAGGGTTGTGAAATTCGGCTGGTGGGTAAACACCACAAAGCCACTTTACAACTGGTAGCTGATCCGCGCGTGGTGCGGGGGTGCATCTTTGTATTTTTGGGATCGTCGAAAACGGCGGCATTTGGCGTTGATGAGGCTGTGACCGTCGAATTGGTAAACGATTGTGGCTGATGCATTAGTCAAGCTGTGGGGCGAGTTGCCGTTATTACTGCAACTGGGGCTGAAGTTCGGAGCGATCCTGCTTCCTCTAATGGGAATGGTTGCCTACTACACGCTCGCCGAGCGCAAAGTGATTGCCTACATGCACGTACGTATCGGCCCGAACAGAGTCGGGCCCAGAGGACTACTGCAGCCGATAGCAGATGCTGTCAAGTTGATGTTCAAGGAGATGATCATTCCAACCCACGCGGATCGGTATCTCTTCCTTATTGCGCCCATTCTTGCGTTGGCGCCTGCGCTGGGGGCCTGGGCTGTCATTCCCTTCACCGACACGCTGGTTCTTGCGGATATTGACGCAAGCCTTCTCTACGTTTTGGCGCTGACATCACTGGGGGTCTACGGTGTGGTGGTCGCCGGGTGGGCCTCCAACTCGAAATATGCTTTCTTGGGGGCAATGCGCTCAGCGGCCCAGATCGTCGCCTACGAGATTGCGATGGGGTTCGCGCTCGTGGGTGTGTTGATGGCAGCTGGCTCATTGAACCTCAGGGAAATTGTTCTTGCACAATCGGGCGGATTCCATGAGTGGTTTTTCCTTCCGTTGTTTCCTTTATTTGCGGTTTACCTGATCAGCGGGGTTGCCGAGACCAACCGATCACCCTTCGACGTCGCCGAGGGAGAGTCAGAGATCGTGGCGGGATTTCACGTTGACTACTCGGGTATGGGCTTCGCAGTTTTCTTTTTAGCAGAATATGCGAACATGATCCTCATTTCAGCGCTGACGGTGATCATGTTCCTCGGCGGGTGGCACGCGCCGCTCCCGATTGCGCCGTTCACCTGGATTCCCGGCATCGTCTGGTTTTTTGGAAAACTCGCTGCCGTTGCTTTTCTATTTCTTTGGTTTCGGGCAACCTTTCCGCGTTACCGCTATGACCAGATAATGCGCCTCGGCTGGAAAGTTTTTATTCCCGTAACACTTATTTGGATTACGGTGATTGGGGTCGCAAAAGTTTTTACCCCAGTCGGCCACTGGTTCGGGTAACACGACTGTGCTCAAAAGATTTTTCAAAACGTGGTTTTTGCCTGAACTCGCTCGAGGCCTTGCTGTCACCGGTGGGTATTTTTTCCGCAAGAAGTTTACTGTTCAGTATCCAGAAGAGAAGACTCCGAAATCGCCGCGCTTTCGGGGATTGCATGCACTACGCCGCTATCCAAACGGTGAAGAACGTTGCATTGCCTGCAAGTTATGCGAGGCGGTTTGCCCTGCTCTGGCCATCACAATCGAGTCCGAGGAGCGTGAGGACGGTACCCGGCGCACGACCCGCTATGACATTGACCTCTTCAAGTGTATCTACTGTGGATATTGCGAGGAGGCGTGCCCCGTGGACTCGATCGTACTTACCGATCTGCATGAGTATCATTTCGAATCTGGCGCATCGGGGACCATAAGTAAAGAGAATCTGCTTCACATCGGCGACGTCCATGAGGACGCGATCGCCAACGCTCGGCGCGCAGACGCTCCGTATCGCTAGGTTATGACTTTTCTCGAAATCGTTTTTTACGTTTTTTCTACCGTCTTGATCGCATCCAGTCTTTTGGTGGTGACTGTGCGCAATCCGGTTCGCGCGGCGCTCTTTCTGGTTTTGGCGTTTTTCAGTGCCGCTTGCCTCTGGCTTACCCTTGAGGCGGAGTTTCTCGCGATTACGCTGGTTCTCGTATATGTCGGGGCAGTCATGGTCCTTTTCCTGTTTGTCATAATGATGCTAGATATTGATATTGCCCAGATGCGTGCCGGGTTTGCCAACTACCTACCCCTGGGATCAATTGTGGCGTTGGTCATGGCGGGCGAACTAATCTTAGTAATGTTATCGGGTGAGTTCGGAGAGACCGATCTGCCTCGACCTGAAGGGCAGCCCGTGGACTACAGTAATACTGCAGCGTTGGGTAGGCTGGTCTATACAGATTACGTGTTCGCATTTGAAGTCGCGGCGGTGATCCTGCTGGTTGCGATCATTGGGGCGATTTCATTAACGCTTCGCCGGCGTCCCGAAACCCGGTACCAGGCCCCCGAAAAACAGGTTCGGGTGAGAAAAGAAGATCGCATCCGAATAATAAAGATGCCGCGCCGGCCGGAAGAAAAATCATGATCCCCCTTTCTCACTACTTGATCGTTGGGGCGTTGCTGTTCGCGATCAGTATCGTCGGGATCTTCCTCAACCGGAAAAATCTCGTAATCATTCTAATGGCGATAGAGCTCCTTCTGCTCGCTGCCAATATGAATTTCGTTGCCTTTTCGCATTACCTGGAGGATCTTTCAGGCCAGGTATTCGTCTTTTTTGTTTTGACCGTTGCTGCCGCAGAAGCGGCAATTGGGCTCGCGATCCTGATCGTCTTGTTTCGGACCCGGCGCTCGATCAATGTGCAGGACTTGGATCGGCTTAAGGGCTAACGCGATGAGGACTCAAAGATGAATCGTGAACTGCTTTATTTGCTGATCCCGCTGTCCTGTCTGGTCGCAGCCCTGCTCTCCGGTTTTCTGGGTTCCCAGATCGGCCGTGTTAATGCGCACCGGTCGGCGATTGGCGGGGTCGGGCTTGCATTTTTCCTTTCATGCCTGGTCGCTTGGGACGTGTTCTCTGGTAACCAGTTTAACGGCCCGGTATATACCTGGGCGGTCAGCGGTGCCACCCGTTTTGAAATCGGATTCCTGATTGATCCGCTTTCAGCCGTGATGATGGTGGTGGTGACTTTCGTTTCATTGATGGTGCATATATATACGATCGGTTACATGGCGAATGATCCGGGCTATACCCGGTTTTTCAGTTACATCGCGCTCTTCACTTTCGCGATGCTTATGCTGGTCATGTCCAACAACTTTTTGCAGCTCTTTTTTGGGTGGGAAGGAGTAGGCCTCGTTTCGTATCTCCTCATCGGTTTCTGGTACGAACGTGAAAGCGCGATACGCGCGAATCTGAAAGCCTTCCTGGTTAATCGGGTTGGAGATTTTGGCTTCATTCTGGGCATCGGTGCAGTGCTCGCACTTTTTGGCAGTCTGGACTATCAGAACGTGTTCGATGCGGCCCCTTCGTTCGCCAACGAAACGGTTACAGGACCTCTCGGATTCGAATGGCATTGGATGACCTTGATCTGTCTGTTGCTGTTTGTCGGTGCGATGGGTAAGTCTGCCCAGGTGCCGTTGCATGTCTGGCTCCCGGATTCAATGGAAGGGCCTACACCCATCTCAGCATTGATTCACGCGGCTACCATGGTGACCGCAGGAATTTTTCTCGTCGCACGAATGTCGCCATTGTTTGAGTTGTCAACCACTGCGCTGGCAGCAGTATTGTTGATTGGCGCCTTGACTGCTTTACTCATGGCGTTTGTTGCGTTAGTCCAGACTGATATCAAACGGGTCGTCGCATATTCGACCTTGTCTCAACTTGGCTACATGACGGTCGCACTCGGGGCGTCTGCTTATTCAGTGGCGATTTTTCATCTCGCAACCCATGCATTTTTTAAAGCTCTGCTGTTCCTTGCGGCTGGATCTGTGATCATCGCGATGCATCACGAACAGGATATGCGGCGGATGGGGGGTTTGCGAAAAGTCATGCCTGTGACCTACATCACCTGTGTGATCGGCAGTCTTGCGTTGGCTGGAATCCCTCCGTTTGCGGGTTTCTTCTCTAAGGATGCAATCATCGAAGCGGTTCATCACTCTTCCACGCCGGGGGCCGGGCTTGCGTATATCGCGGTCATGATCGGCGTCGTGCTGACCGCTTTTTATTCCTTCCGACTCGTATTTATGACTTTCCACGGGGAGGAACGTATGGATGCCAAAACCCGTTCCCATCTTCATGAGCCACCAAAAGTAGTAACCATTCCTCTAGTGGCGCTGGCAGTGCCTTCGGTGCTGGCGGGACTCATCTTGGTCAATCCCGCGCTGAGTGGCAGCCTATTCGGGAACAGTGTCGTGGCATCTGTAAATTTAGAAGGGCTGGAAATGACCGCGATGGGCATGCTCTCTCATGTACCGTACGCCGCGCCATTCTGGCTTGCTCTAGCCGGAATCTTCGCGGCGTGGGTGTGCTACTTGTGGAAACCGGAACTTCCAGCAGCTGCTGCAAAACGATGGTCGGGGTTATACCGGCTGCTGTTGAATAAGTACGGATTTGATGAGTTTTATCAGTGGGCCTTCGCGGATGGCGCAAGGGGACTTGGGCGCGTTTTCTGGGAGTGGGGGGACCGGCGCCTCATTGACGGTTTGATGGTCAACGGAATCGCCGGGACCGTAGGCCGGACGGCGGGCTTGGTGCGTCGGATTCAAAGCGGGTTGGTCTATCACTATGCCTTCGTAATGATTATCGGGCTCGTTGGCTTGATGACGTGGCTCCTTTTTCGCTAGGGGCAACTGAGTGACCTTGTTGAGCTCCTATCTCCTTTCCGTATTGATCTGGTTTCCGGTCGTGGGCGGTGTTCTGGTTCTGGCTGTCTCAGCTGATCGCAACGCTGACCGCGCACGCTGGACCGCACTGGGGGTATCGGTAGCAACGTTTCTGTTGAGTATTCCTCTTTGGTCACGATTCGACCGGACCAGTGCGGACATGCAGTTTGTCGAGCGGACGCCCTGGATCGAACGATTTCAGATCGAATACTTTTTGGGTGTAGACGGGATTTCTGTCCCCCTGGTGTTGTTGACTACCTTACTCACGATGGTCGTGGTGGTGTCAGGCTGGCGTGTCATCAAGGACCGGGTGGCTCAGTATTTCGCAGCATTCCTGATCATGGAAGGCCTGATGATCGGTGTCTTCTGTGCGCTGGATGGGATTTTGTTCTACCTTTTTTGGGAGGCAATGCTGATTCCGATGTTCTTGATCATCGGTGTCTGGGGGGGTCCGAATCGGGTCTATGCGGCGATTAAATTTTTTCTCTACACGCTGCTTGGCTCGTTACTGATGTTGATAGCCCTTCTCTATTTGAACCGGGCCGCTGGGGGATCGTTTGATTTGTTGTCCTTCCATCACCTGCCGCTTTCCGCCGGGGTACAGACCCTTGTTTTCCTAGCTTTTTTTGCGGCGTTCGCTGTCAAGATTCCGATGGTGCCGGTCCATACCTGGTTGCCGGATGCGCACGTCGAGGCGCCCACCGGCGGCTCGGTGATTCTGGCGGCTATTACGCTGAAGATGGGCGCCTATGGATTCCTCAGGATCGCCATGCCGATCGCGCCAGATGCTGCGCACCAAATCGCGCCGATCATAATCGGCTTGTCCCTGTTGGCGGTGGTTTATATCGCCCTCGTGGCGCTGGTGCAGCAGGACATGAAAAAACTGATCGCCTATTCCTCTATCTCGCACATGGGTTTTGTTACGCTGGGATTTTTTGTGTTTGAAACACGTGCGATGGAAGGGGCAATTGTTCAGATGATTTCACATGGCTTTATTTCGGGCGCGTTGTTTCTTTGTGTCGGCGTCCTTTATGACCGACTTCATTCGAGAGAGATCGCGACCTACGGTGGGGTAATCAAGGTAATGCCCGTATTTTCGTTTTTCATCGTATTTTTTGCGATGGCCAATGCCGGCTTACCCGGGACATCGGGCTTCGTGGGGGAATTCCTTGTTATTCTGGGGACTTTTTCCGTAAATGGATGGTATGCGACTGTTGCCGCTTTGACACTTATCGTTGGGGCGGCCTACACCCTATGGATGGTAAAGCGTGTGGTTTTTGGATCGATCCAAAATCCAAAGGTGGCCGAATTGGAAGATCTCGACCGGCGCGAGTTAGGTATGTTGCTGTTCATCGCTGTCGGGGTTTTACTCATCGGCGTATGGCCTGCGCCACTACTTGAGGTAATGGCGGCGAGCGTCGATCAACTGCTCGCCCATGTGGCGGTGTCGAAATTATGATGAGCTTGACTGCGCTTGATATTTGGGCTGTCGCACCAGAGATTGTTGTCGCCACCATGGCGTGTCTGGTGCTGGTGGTAGATGTGTATACCCGCTCGTTGCAGCCCTGCGAATTGGCGTATCCGCTGGCCATCGGAACGCTTATTTCAGGGGCGGCGATCTCCTTGATGGGCCTTTATGAAGCGCCCCAGTTAGCCTTGAATGGCCTAGTCATTCGCGACGGCGTCGCTGATGTTCTGAAAACAGGGACTTGCCTGGGTGTTGCCGCCGTGTTGTTCTACGCGCGGGATTATGCACAGGAACGGGGTCTCTGGAGAGGGGAGTATCTCGTGCTTGCGTTGTTTGGTGTGGTAGGCATGATGACGATGATTGGTGCCGCGCATCTGCTCACGCTGTATGTCGGTATTGAGTTGCTCGCGCTGTGTCTTTACGGAATGATTGCGATGGAGCGCGATTCGGTCCGTGCGGCGGAAGCAGCGATGAAATATTTCATCCTTGGAGCGCTTGCGTCTGGAGTGTTGTTGTACGGAATGTCACTGCTGTATGGCTTAACGGGGTCGCTTTCCCTGGTAACTGTGTCGCAGGCTTCTACAACGTTGTCATCGGAAAGTCTTCCGCTGATGCTGGCCATTGCGATGGTGGTGGTGGGACTGCTGTTCAAGCTGGGTGCGGTACCGTTTCATATGTGGGTGCCGGACGTCTATGACGGATCGGCAACCTCCACGACGCTTTACTTGTCGGCAGTTCCAAAGCTCGCCGCCTTCGCTATCCTGTTGCGACTGCTTTTTTCGGGACTCGGGGATTGGATAGAGATCTGGCAGGATATGCTAGCCGTTGCTGCCGTGTTATCGATCGCCCTGGGTAACGTGGTCGCAATTGCGCAGACCAGCATTAAGCGGATGCTCGCCTACTCCACAATCTCCAACATGGGTTTTCTCCTATTAGGCTTTTTTGCGGGTACGGCTGCGGGATATTCGG
>MDTB01013934.1_pt1 | contig 15957 bp, 15 predicted proteins | sample 811161 | NCBI WGS metagenome assembly MDTB01 (sample SAMN05326650, study PRJNA326480) | marine metagenome | isolation source: seawater | place: Mediterranean Sea | collected 2009 | reverse complement strand
CATTAAATCTTTACCATTTTTATTTTCAATTTTATAAAGAGAAATACCTCTATCTTCTGGAGGAGAAGTAAACCATATCATTTGCTTCTGACTATTATCTTTTGTGTATGAGATTAATTTAGATTCAAGAGTATTTCCCCTCTTATCCTTAAGAGTCATAACTAACACTGACTTAATATCCTGTGGAGATTTTCTATTTGACATTGACCTGGCTATATCATAACCAGACTGACAGAAAATAATACCAATAAGTACTATTATACTATAAAACTTCATATTTCTTTTTTATCGCTGATCCATAGCAAATGAAATCTGGATTTAATAGATTTTCTTTATTATAAACTAGCTCTTCATTTGTAGTAGTATCTGTCAAAAAACCTCCTGCATATTTTAAAACAGCATGACCAGCCCCGGAGTCCCATTCCATGGTAGGGCCTAGCCTTGGATATATGTGAGCACTTCCATCTGCAACTAAACAAATTTTAAGCGAGCTTCCCATATTTACAATCTCATAATTTTCAAATTTATTTAGATAGGTCTGAAGTTTTGGACTTGGATGAGATCTGCTAGATACAATTTTAACTGTCTCATTGTTTGCATCTCTAACAGAAATAGATTCTGAAGTCGAACTATTATTTTTTTTATATGAGCCAATATCTTTTGCTCCATACCAAAATGTATCTGTTGTTGGAGCATAAACTACTCCTGCTAAAGGATTACCATCTCCAATCAATGCAATGTTAACTGTAAACTCGCCATTTCGCTTTATAAACTCTTTTGTTCCATCAAGAGGGTCAATCAACCAAAATAAATTCCATTTTTGTCTTTCTTTATATTCAATTTCTTGACCTTCTTCAGATAGAATTGGTATATCTGGATATAAATAATTGAGCCTTTTAACTATAACCTCATTTGATCTTCTATCTGCATCTGTCAATGGGGATAAATCATCTTTCAAAGTAACATTGATATTTCCATTATATACATCTAAAATTTCACTTCCAGCTAATGATGAAATTTCAATAAGATTATCTAGAATTTCTTTCATATCCATTAACTTATATATCCTTCTTTTTCAAGAAATAGAATGACTTTTTGTATAGCTTCTTCCTCAGTAATATCTGAAGTATCTATTTCAAGAGATGGGTTTTTAGGAGCTTCATATGGATCATCAATACCGGTAAAACCTTTAATTTTACCTTGTCTTGCCATTGCGTATAAACCTTTTGTATCTCTTTTCTCGCAAGTTTCAAGCGGAGTTGATATATGTATTTCAATATAGTTTCCATAGTCGGAAATTAATTTCCTGTTAGTTTCTCTACTTGCTTCATAAGGTGCAATAGGAGCGCATATTGCGATACCTCCATTCTTAGTAATCTCACTTGCAACAAACCCTATTCGTGTTATGTTTAAATCTCTATGTTCTTTTGAAAAACCTAGCTCACTTGATAGATGTGTCCTCACAATATCACCATCTAAAAGAGTAATAGCTCTCTTCTCGTATTCTTTGAGTTTTACCATTAAACCGTTTGCAATTGTTGATTTTCCTGATCCAGATAGACCTGTAAAAAATAATGTTAATCCTTGATTTTCCTTGGATGGATATGACATCTTTAATTCATCTACAATCTCAGGGTATGTAAACCATTCAGGTATCTCCAAATGATTTTCTAATCTATGTCTTAGTTCAGTTCCAGAAATATTAAGTTTCTTCAAATCTTTAGGTACACTATCAATAGGCATATACTCAGCTTTATCTTCAACATAAACCATCATTTTAAACTCAACCATTTCAATACCTATTTCATCAGAATACTTTTTTAATAAATCTTGAGCTTCATAAGGACCATAATAATCATTGCCATTTTCATCTTTTCCTGGACCTGCATGATCTCTTCCTATTACAATGTGTGTACAGCCATAATTTTTTCTAATTAATCCATGCCATAATGCTTCTCTTGGGCCCGCCATCCTCATAGATAGAGGAAGAAGACTAAGCATTGTTGTACCTTCAGGAAAATGATTTAATATTTTTTGATAGCATCGGACCCTTGTGAAATGATCTATATCACCTGGTTTTGTCTGACCTACGACTGGGTGTATTAGCAAATTCGCTTCAACTTCTATTGCTGCCTTATAGGCAATCTCTTTATGAGCTCTATGCATTGGATTACGAGTTTGAAAAGCTACAATTTTTTCCCACCCCATTTTGTCAAATTGGCTTTTCAGTTCAGATGGTGTATGTCTCAATAATGGGTAATCGTAATGTTTTGGTTGTTGGATATAAGTCAACTCCCCACCTATATATACACTTTTGGTAATGTTTAATAAGTTATTCACTCCAGGATGATGAGCATTATTACTTTTAAATACAGCTTCAGCCTCTACTTTTTTATCTGGATTCCAAATATCAGAAATAGTCAAAAATGCAATTAAAAAGCCCTCTTTCTCTCGAAGAGCAATCTTTGATCCTATTTCAATTGAATTATCTGATATGTAATTTTCATCAACATCTAGAGTAATAGGTATCGGCCATACTTCACCACTTGATAAACGCATTTCATTTACTACTGAGTCATAGTCATCTTTACCTAAAAAACCTTTTAGAGGAGCAAATGCACCACTCATAATTAGTTCAATATCGCATAGCTGTCTATCAGTTAATACTAATGACTTTAGTCCGGCTGATTCTTCTTTGAATTCTTTTAATAAAATATCTGAAATCATGTTATTTTTCCCTTATTATTTGTTATTATCTCAATTGTAGTTCCCATTAATAGGAATGTTCCAAATGATGTTGATATCATTGCAAAAATCATTAATCCACCCATATAATTAAGTGGCACAATATCTGAAAATAAAAGTGCAGCAAAACCCATATTTGATACCACATCAAGCATTATTGGGTAGCCGACATCATTTATCGTTAACATACTTATTTTAGAGGCATCACTTTCATTTCTGCAATGTCTTCTATAACTAGATATGTAATGTACGGCAAAATCAACACCTACTCCTATTATAATTGATGTTAAAAGTGCCGTCAAATGACTTAATCTTATACCAAAAACTCCCATTAATCCAAAATTAAGTATTACAGCAGATAATAGAGGCATTACTGACAAAGCAGCCCATATTAAACGTTTAAAAAATATAAAAGAAACTATAAAGATTGCTAGAATTGAAACTGTAATACTGATTATTGATGATTCTATAATCATAGAAATAAAATCTTTTAAAATAATCATAAGCCCACTTGTTTCTATTTCTAAATTTCCATTAGATGTTTCATTAATATAACTTTCTATATCATTTGAAATAGTTACAATCTCATTTGTAGAAAGAGATGTTAAATAGGTATGAACCATTCCTGTTTTATAGGTTGTAGTGTTTACAAAAGATATTTTCTGTTCCTTTGGAAGCATAAACAATAAATTTCTAACTTGATTTAGGCTATCTGGGATACTATAAAAATCATCGTCATTATATAATGTTTTATGTGCTTCTTTTATTAAATCTGAAAGAGATGCAGTCATTTTCACTTCAGGATACCTTTCAATATAATCTTGAATCTCAGAGATCCTATTTAAAGTTTTCGGACTATCCATATCTCCATTTACTCTCATTAGTAAACTCATAGTGCCACCAAAATTTTCATCGACAAATTCTGTGCTTTGCCTAATTGAATTTTCAGATTTAAAAAATTTAATAATATTCACTTCTACCTTTAAAAGTGAAATTCCAACTAAGCCAAGCAGGACAAAGCTTACTCCAATTAAAAGAGTTCTCCTGGGATAATGAAAAATTATATTTCCTATACTATTAATAAACTTTTCAAGGAAACCAAGCTTAGATATAAAATTTGCATTCAAATCCCATCTAGATAAAAGTAGTATCGATGGTAAAAGTGAGTTTGACAACAACCATGCCCAAAAAATTCCAAAGCCTACAACAATACCAAAACCCATCAATTGAGTTATCGGAGCAAAAAACATTGCAAGAAATGCAATTATTGTTGTGAGAGATGTTAGAAAAATAGGAAGTCCCATAGCTTTCATTGTTGAATTGATTGCCATCCTATTGTCTTGTTTATATCTAAGTTGCTTAAAAAAATGAGTGACTACGTGAACTCCATCAGAATTTGCAATAGTTAAAAGGACTATAGGCATCGATGTACTAATCATTGTAAAGTTAAATATTGTATTTTGAGTAAAAAAGAACATCCAACCCATAAAACCATTCATACTAACTAAAGATAAAATTATAACCAATAATATCATTAGAACTGCCTTAACATTTCTAATATTTAGATACAGCAATAGTACCATAATTAATAGGCCTGATAGTATTAACTTAGAGGCATCAGACTTAATCAATTCTGGAACTGCTCCTGTTATATATGGGTTACCTGCATAATGAACATTATAGCTATTAAGATATTTATCAACTAATGGAGTGATATTTTTCATGAGATCTGCATTGTTACGATAATTTTGATTATTATCTTTAATAATCGATCTTACAGCAATAGCAGTAAATTTTTCATCATTACTAATTAATCTACTTTTAATGTCTGGATTAGTATCTAAATAATTTTTAGCCTTAATAATATCTTTAGAGTTTATTTTTTTTTCTGGAAAAAGTCTATCAGTATATAATTCCTCCTCATCATCAGGATCAACAGAAATTATATTAACCGTTGAAAGAGAGATAACTTTATCTACAATATTAATTTGTTTTATAGCATCAGTTAAATTTTTAACAGAATTTATAGTTTCGACATTGTATATATCATTATCTTGATTTCCAAAAGCAATAAATAGAAATTCACTATCACCAAACTCATCTGTCATGTCCTCCCATAACAACCTTGAAGTCATATCTTTGGGAAACATCTTAAAAAAATCATCATCTACAATAAAAGATTTTATACCGGAAGATATAATAATAGTAAACAACAAGCTAATAGTGATAGTAAGCTTAGGATACTTGATTGATATTCTTCTTAAGAAACTCATATACTATATTAATACAGTTTGAGTTAATTATTATTAATGATTTTGTAATGGTATTTACATAAAAAAATGCCCAATTAAGGGCATTTTTTAAGGAGGACAAAGAGGAGATTGAGAATCTCCTTTCTTATATAATGCCCAACTTCATTAAAAGTTTCATTTTTTTGTTTGGGATATCTTGGGAGCTTTATAAATAAACCAATCATCACTGGAAATCTCATGCATATAATCAGAATTATCTATAAGTATTTGTGCCGTAGTTTGCCTAATTGCAGCGATCTCTACTCTAACTCCTTCAGCTCTTAAATGAGTGGCAAGTTCAACAAAGTCAGAATCACCAGACATAATTATTATTGTATCTACCTTAGAAGCGAGCTGCATCGCCTTAATAGTCAATGGAATATCAGCAGATTTATGACAAGGGATTACAGATCCATAAAAATTTTCATGAAGTCTATCTGCTAATTTTGTTGAAATAGACTTACCTTCTCTAAAATATATCATCCGATTTAAACCTCTTCCATTGAGCAACTTAGGTATAAGTGTATCAAAATTAATCATCGCATTTTTATTTTTAGAAGCATCATGAATACTTCTTTCAATATTATTTCCATCACAAAGTATAGCAACAGATTGATTGATTAAGATTTGATCCATATGGTAATTCCTTGTAGGTTTGATACAATTTACCTATAAACGTAAGTACTTCCTAATTATAGTAGCTATTTATTGACTTATAACAATATTTATAATATAGAGATACTATAAAAGATATTGATTTTAAGAGATTATGGGTGTATTTCTACTTTTGATCATGATGGTTAAGAAATGGTATAATTATTATCTACTAGTAAGGGTAAGAGATTAATTTCTAGTTTTTAATTAAAGAAAAAGATTATAAGGCGAAATAGTCATTCTATGACTACAAATGAATGCTTTAACTTGTGAGATTAATTTGGCTTTTTCAAGATTAGGTATATTGAGTGCTAGTGAAAAGTAACATGATATTAAACATATTTAATTTAAAAAGTTGAGCTTTATAATACTAAATCCTCCCAAGGTCCAGTTATTGCAATAGTCATTGTTGGGCTATATATATTTACAAATAATGTTTTACCATCAGGTGCAAAGTTTACTCCTGCAAACTCAGCATTATTTAAAAAGTTTTCTGCAATGACATAAGTTGACCCATCTTGTTTTAGTCCAATTAATCTATCCTTACCTTTTCCATCTTCACAAACAATCACATCACCCCATGGAGCAATAGTAATATTATCACATTTTTTCATTATAGAACTACTGTATGATTCAAATATCATTTCCATTGTTTGATCAGCTAAATTTATTTTCCAAACTTGTCCAATTTTTTTTATTCCACCTGTTGTACAAGTAAAATATATATAATTATTATCATACCACATTCCTTCTGGCCTAGCAAAAATTGCAGCACCCTTTTTAGCTGCTCTATATCTTAAATCATCTTTCGGATTATCAATTCCATCAAGTTCAAGCCAACCAATGTTATATTTTATGTTTTTTTTGAAATTAATTTTTTCCCAATTTCGCGTATCATTACTATCCATATTTTTCAACGTAAGTGCTTGTAGTTTTCCACCCTCAATATATTGTTTTTTAACATTTGGGATAAACTTATAAATAAGTCCATCATCTCTATCCTCTGTTTGGTATGCAATACTACTAATAGGGTCAATCGCAATTGCTTCGTGTCTAAATCTTCCCATATCTTTTAATGGTATAGCTTTATTTAGCTTAATATTTTCACTTGGTATGACTTCAAAATTATATCCATGATTCTTACTTAAATTTTTACTCTTTGTTTCTACTGTTTCTTCACAAGAAATCCAAGTATTCCATGGCGTGACACCACCACCGCAATTAACTAAAGTTCCTGCTAAACTTAAATATTCTGTTTCAACTTTTTTAGTTTTTGGATTATATACTATAGTAGTTGTTCCTCCACCGCAAGGATTATAATCTGAACCTAAATCATAAATATAGCTTGAGAAATTTTTTATAAATTTTTTATTTTTTTGCATTGGATTTTTATCTAATAATTTTTCTAAAGTTTTATAGTGTCCAATTTCATGATTTCTTACTAAAATAATTTTTCCATTTTCACCATTAAAGGAAGCCATTCCATCAGCATGATCTGGAACAGTAAGTCCATCTGACATAGATTGGCCTTTTTTAGATATAATTTTGTATTTGAATCCTTTAAGTAAATTCAAGATTCCTTTTGGATCGGTTTGGATAGGTATAATATTTAAGACTTTTGATAGACCTTTTTCAGCAGCAAGTAACATGTTTGAAAATGCAAATATTCCAACTGTAGAAATTGATACATCTTTAATGAATTTTTTTCTTGAAATTTTTCTGTTCATTGAAAAAACTTTTTTTGTCTTAATCGGATAATTGATTTATTTGTTTTTAAATAAATATCGTTCAAATATTACTTGTACTTTTGTATGAATTTTTTTGACTTTCTAACTAAGTCAGATTGCTTTGGATAATTATCTACAACTTTTTGAAATGCATTAATAGCTTCTTGTTCCTCGTTAATATTTAAATGACATAGACCAAGTTTATACTGAGCATATGATTTTTTATTATTATCTTCAAACTTAAAGACTTTTTCAAATGCATCAATTGCATTTCTAAAATCACGAGTTGCGTAATAAATTTCACCTATCCAATATTGACAATTATCAGTTAGATCATTAGAATTCTCTAATTCTAAAAGTGAACCGAACATTGACAGCGCTCTATTATAATCACCATCTAAATATCGTGTATATGCTTCATCGTATCTTTTCTTGTATTCAGATTTAGAAATTTTAAGACTATTTTTTTCATCTTTAATCTCATCAACGTCATCCTCTTTTGGTGAATTTTGATTTAAGACATTAAAAACTAAATCTTTATTGATATCTTTTAAATTCGAATAACCACTATCAAGTTCTAGCATTTTATTTTCTAATTTTATTACTTTAGCAGCTAATTTATTATCAAGTTTAAGCATTTGCATAACAAGATCTTTATTAAGATTTTCTAGTTCATCAATTCTAAAGTCCCTTGAAGATATATTCTGTTCTAAAGAGTCAACTCTCACAGCTAAATCAGTTTCAAGAAATCCTAAACTTAATTCTAAAGATTGAATTTTAGTTTCCAACCTCATATTCATGGACTCCATCTTAATCATCATATTTTTAATATCATTATGCGCAGTCATAAATAATGAATCAGATCCAGAAACCATAGATTCTATTTCAAAAAATTTATTTTGAACAATTTTTAATAATTCTAGCATATCTTGACTATTACCAGTCTTTGAACTATTATCTTTTAATATTTCAGAATCTGAAATAGTATCAAATTGATCTAGCTGATGACTTTTACTTAATGTTGAAATCAATAGATCTATTTTTTTATTCTGATCAATAATTGTTTGAAGTAATTGATTCTGACTATTATTTATAGGCGATTCTGATAAAGAAATATTTTGAGTTGATGATTTTGAGTTTTGCGATGGAGCTACATTGTTTGTTTCTAAATTTTCATTCATAACCTTATCTTGATAAATATAAATTTCTTTATTTTTCTTAGGGCTACTTGAGTTTTGAGGTTCGTCGGATATTTGTTCTAAAGATGGATCTAATTCTCTTTCTTTACTTATATTAATATCAATTGGTAACTGTTCTGAAATTGATTCAGGAACCACTTGTTTGCTCGATTGACTTGAAGAAAGCACTTCATCAGATTCTTCCATTGATGTAGATGGATTGGGTACTATTTCTTGAGCATCTTTAGCTTCTTGCCCTTTACGTTCTTCTTCAGTTACTATTAGATCTTCTTGTGCATCTTTTGTGCGCTTTCTTTTAAAGATGCCAAAAAAACCTTTACGATCAGACTTTTCTTTATCTTCTTTATCTTCTTTATTTTTTCTCTTAAATAGCGACCACCCCTTTTTTTCTTCAGTCGAAGGGTCAGGATTTTCGCTAGTAGTCTCTGGCATTAATAGCGATAGAATGATAATAAATATATATATATTCTTTAATTTCATTATTCTTTGGAAACTTATATCATAATATAAATTTAATTTGATATTAAATCATTAATTATTATCAATAAGTGTAATATTTAATAATGTGACAATATCAAGTATATCTAGATTTAAATCATTATTTAAATCATAATTCCATAAAAAATCATTATCAGTCATTATTAAATTATTTAAAGCAATGATGTCAATCATGTTAACTTTTGAGTCATTATTGATATCTCCTAATAAGAACTCCTGCAAATAAAATGTTAAATCATCTGAATTCGATATATTATTTGATGGATTTATTGATAATGTATAATAGTCGTTGTCAGATATATTTAATTCTGATAAATCTATTTGATAATCAACAACTTCAGAGTCTATAGATATATTACCAGAAATAACCTCCATCCCAAATTGATTTAGAAGTCTATATTCAAATCCTTCAATTCCCCATCCAGAATTATATATTTTCCCATTTATATATCCATTATTATAAATGATATAATTTTCATAATCCCCAGCTAAATTATCAATAGTATAAGAAAAAGCATTGGGATGTAAATTAGATACTCTTTCTGTTCTGTAGATTGTGACATTATAACCGTTATTTTTAGCATTTAAATGCCAAGTCACATCATTATTAGAATTTACTTCTAGGACATTTCCAGTACGTCCCGCAGTAATTAATGAATTCCCATTTGAAAGTCTATCACACTCACCTCTTGACCCAGTAAACATTGAATCAGGAAGTACATGTTCCCATATCAATGTAGGTCCGTTATCATCAACACCTACTTCAACACATCGAGAAAATTGAGGCTCTTGGTATCTGGCATTATCAAAAAAAATCAAATTACCACTTTCTGTTAATTGAACAGAATGCTGTTGAGAAAAATTAATTTCATCTAAGAAAATAGGATTTTCCATGAAATCTACCTCTCCAATATTCCAATTAACTTGTTTAGATAAATAGTCAATTGAAGTAATTCGTGAAAGATTTCTAATAGATACATACACATTTTCTGTATTATCATCATAAAAAACTGAATTAGAATGAGTCCAATCTAATTCAATCACTCCATTATAAATTTGAGCATACAAAGGATTGTACTCATTTAGACTAATTTCATCGAATGTATTCCAATCCCATACTATTTCTCCTAAAGAATTAATTTCAATAAACCTATCACCTTGCCATGGAACTGGAAAATCTGAAAACTGATCATCACATTCAATAGGACATGGGTGATATTCAATTTCTGAATCTATAAAAAAATAAGTATCATTATTAGTTTTTCTGATTTCATGATGGATACTATAGTCAATAGGGACTTCAAAGACAATCTCACTATCAATATTAAATTCATATCCTCGACCATTGGAAAACCCAACAAAATTACCATTTTTTAAAAACTGAGTAACTATAATTTGCTCCATATTAAAATTTTCTTTTTCAGTGAACCAAATTGGCTCTCCATATTTATCTATAGCTAGAGAATATCCAAGTGATTCAAAATCTAAAATATTTATTCCACTAGTGTACTCCTGTTCATTAATAGTGTTAATAGTTATTTGATCTGCATGGTAATCAGGTAATTGATTAATAAAAAATTCTTTAGATGAAAGGCACTCTCCAGAACTAGTTTCGCTGCAGACTTTCCAGAAATACCTTGTTTCCCAATCTAAAAAATCAGGATATAAAATTGAATTAGAACTAACAAAAGATGTATCTGCTTGAATGAAACTTTCATCTTCTGATAAAATTAAAATATATGAATCTGAATTAGGAATTTGAGGCCAACTAAAAAATACCTGTGTATAGTTTATCTGTTTATAATTTGGGGGTATAAAATTAGAACAAAATGAAAATGATATAATAATTATAGTTATAAAAAATTTCATGTTAGCTGAATTCTTAATAAGTTTATAAAAAATATAATTAAAATGATATTCATAGATTATTAAATTATTACAAGTATAAATTTACTAAATTAATTTTTTTTAACATATCCACAATATCATAAATGGAGAAAAATGATGGAATATAGAAATCTTGGAAAGTCAGGATTAAAAGTAAGTGAGCTTTCTTTTGGTTCATGGGTAACCTTTGTAAATCAATTAGGATTAAAAACTGCAACAGATTGTATGAGCTATGCATATGAAAATGGGGTTAATTTTTTCGATAATGCTGAGGCATATGCATCAGGTGAGTCAGAAGTATTGATGGGTAAAATTCTAAAAAAATTGAACTGGACAAGAGACACATATATAGTTTCTAGTAAGGCATTTTGGGGTGGTCAACTTCCAACACAAAAAGGATTATCAAAAAAACATTTACATGATGCATGCAATGCTGCTCTTAAACGACTTCAAGTAGAATACTTAGATCTTTACTTTTGTCATCGACCTGATTCAGAAACTCCAATTATTGAGACTGTGTACGCTATGAATGATTTGATACACCAAGGAAAAATTCTTTATTGGGGAACATCAGAATGGAGTGCAAAAGAGATTAAAAAAGCACATGATGAGGCTGGAAAAAATAATTTAAGAGGTCCATTAATGGAACAGCCTCAATATAATATTCTTCATCGTGATCGATTTGAAAAAGAATATAAACCTTTATATAAAAAATATGGATTAGGCACTACAATATGGTCTCCACTAGCCTCAGGGTTATTAACAGGGAAATATGATAAAGGAATACCAAAAAAATCGAGATTTACTGTAAAAGGTTATGAATGGTTAGGAGAATCATTAGAATCAGTAGATTTAAAAAAAATTAGAAATGTGCAAAAAATATCGACTAATTTAGGTATAACTCCATCACAGCTATCAATCTTATGGTGCTTAAAAAATAAAAATGTAAGTACAGTTATTCTTGGAGCATCAAATCTAAAACAATTAAAAGAAAATTTAGATTCAATTAGCTATAGAGAACTGGTAGATGATAAAATTATTTCTAAAATAAATAAAAAATAATTATTTAAAAAGATATTGAATATTGAAAATGTGATAACTGTAACTTTTACTTAGCTTTTATTCTTTAAATAGAATTTACCAGTAAAATCTAATAGGCATTGCTTGAGATTTCCAACTCCATTTGGGTTTGTTTCAAAAGCTCTAAACCCAAGAGCGCCCTGGTTAATAATAAATAATTCATCATCATTCATTTCATCTAGCATCCACTTTGTAATAAGTTCATCGATGTCATTTTCACTGACTCCAATATGTTTAAGAAGAGTTTTGAGAAAATATTGAAATTCATCATCATCAAGATCCATAGCCTGAGCGCATATATCGCATGAGCCAAAGAAAAACCACCTTACAATCATGCTATTGCTGTAATTTTTTAAATCAGGCTCTTGTTCAAGTAAATTAAACTCAACATCAGCCCAGTTTTTAAGCGTTTCAATAACAGTCATTAATTATCCTTTGTAAGATATATACCTATAATACTCATTGCACTAAACGCAATACATATATATACAATGAATCTGAAGATTAAATTTAATACTAGAAAAAACATTAAATACTCATATGAATTTTAAATAATAGTTAATTATGGAAAAACACAGCAACACCCATCGTTTTCATCCCAGTTTGCATTTTGGTTATAATCATTTATTGTATATACTCCATTATTTTGATTACACTCATCTATTATAGATTCGCAATTTTCACTATACTGAGAGTATAAATCACAATGGTCATAATTAGCAGCATCAAAGATTTTTTCTTCATCACATCCATAAAAAAATAATAAAATTATGTATAATAGTCTTTTCATCTAATTCTTCTAAATAATAAAAATGCTAAAACTCTAAATAAATATCTTCTAAGCTTAGGATTAGTTCTAATTGTTTCCAATATACTTTTTAGAAGATATTTTTTTGTATAAATGTAATATCCAATTAATGATAGAAATAATAATATAAATACTAATTTAATCATTATTGCAAATTACATTTTTTATTCAGGTATGTCTTTTTTTTCATTTGGATTAATTATGCCTTTTTTAATTCCGATAGATAATGATGATGTCATTTCTTCTGAAGTAAAATGCTTTCCATTGATTGTCCATTGTGAAGCGATCCAATTGAAAAATATTTCTTTTGTAGAAGCCCAATTATATTCAGGTCTGTTTTTGTTTTCTGCATACTGATTATGTTTTGCAAGAACAAAATGATAGATACTGCCTTTAAAATCAATCTTAGGTATGAGTATGGCTGGGGGCTCATTTATTTCGATTATTTTTTGCTTATTAACCATTTATTATTAAGAAAATATTTTAGTGATTTAAAATTATTTTTCTGTATTTAGAAAAGTTTGAATGAGACGTCTTGAGACTTAGATCTACTTTTTTAATGTTAGCTATTATATCATCGCATTTATCTATTAGAAAACAATATTCTTTTTTTGTGCTTTCGTCCATTAACTTTACAACTTCATAAATATAAGTACTATGAGCTTTAGTAATAGATGGATCTAAAAGTTTACAGTGTTTTTTCCAAATTTTACCTAATTTCTGCAAATTAGCTATATACATAAATTTTAATTTATGTTTATTTTGTTTATCTCTACTTCTCATTTTGTAATTTATTTAGGCTTTCATAAAATTGACTCTAAATCATAAGTAGTAAAATTCACTCCAGCAAGCATTCCTCCTGATAATAAATAAATTATAGAATGTTGGGTAAAATACCCTAATGCAATTCCGCATGCTGGTAATAAGATGCTAAGTGATTTTGATAGTTTAATACCTGTATATCGTTCAATTAAATTTATTTTACTTATTTCATTGGTATTCATATCATATACTTTTTGAATTGACTCGTGTTTTAAATATATTTTGTTTCCTAATTCATCCTTGAATGTCATTGATGTAAAAGAATCTTCAATAAAGTATATTTTTTCATAGGTAATCAATTCTAAGTCTTCATTAAGAGCTACTACTACGTATAACTGTTCATCTGAAAGACATAGTCCAAAAAATAAAGTAAATACAATTTTTTTCATAAAAAACCCTTTAATTTTATAATCTTCTCCAAATCATAAATAGTATTAGTAATGCGAACAATATATACATCCACCAATCTTCTTTAATATTTTTCATCTAGTCATCCAAGATGTCCTTCAAAACCAATATTATCAAAAAAACGATTTGATTTTTTATCTAATTTTGAATTTTTATAATTCATGAAATTTACACCTAATAAATTAGTTAAAAATAAAAAACCAAATATTCGATAACCTATAAATAATTTACTTCCTTTTTTATTAAATGGATATTTTGAGCATAATCCTAAAAAAGCTAAATCTGAGGCATACCCTAATTGAATTCCTAAAGTTGTGGTAAAACCAAGTTTTGAATCATAAACCCCCTGAATAATAGGTAAGGCTGCTGGCTTAAGATTATATTAAGATAAATTAGCAGCAATTGTGAATGATATAAAAAAAATTAAAAAATATTTCATTACTGACCTAAGTGTTTAAATAAATTTACAAAAATATTCTAGATATGAATATTAAATAAAAATTACTTAGGTAACCTAGTATCTAAAATCCAATTGCCATTTAAATCATCTTTTTCCCATTTAGAGGTATAAAGATTTCCTGTTTTTGAGTCCATCATTAATACCCTATCCTTAACCATAACAGGTATATACCTACCATTTTCTGGAAATTCTTCAATCCATTTTTTCTTTTTATTTATTTCTTTTTCTGTCATCCCGATCAATAAAAAAATACAAACAGACAATAAAAATCCTATCATAAGTGATTTAACATCTTTCATAATTACCTCCTAAGTATTTAAATCAATTTATAAAAAAGAAATCAAAAAATATATAGCTGATTATATAAATATAAACAAAAAGCCCCTCAATAACTTGAGGGGCTTTTCAAAGTATTTTTATAAAATATTATTTTATTTTATTAGTGTTACTTTTTGTGTAGCTATGCTATTAGCTGTTTCAGCTCTTAGTAAATATACACCACTTGATAAGTTGCTTGCATCCCAATTCATACTATAATTACCAGGATCTATTGTATTATTTAATAAACTACCGACTAAATTGCCTTTTAAATTGTATACATTTAAAGATACATGACCAGCAACCGCTACCTGTAAATCAAATGTGGTTGATGGATTAAAAGGATTTGGATAAGCATCTCCTAATGTAATTGAGGATGGAATCATTACAGTATCGATGAAATTATTTCCATTAGCTGCAATTGTTTCAATTATTTCAAATTCACCATTAGCATAGAATAATTCATTTACAGGATTAACTACAATCAATGTTGTTGAATTACTATAGGTACGATATTCAGCTACTAATGCATCATTTGTTAAGTCTAATGAAAAATCATCACCATGTGATAAAATCATTTGAACAGCACCAACATAGCCATCTGAAGAAATCATTACATGATTAATATCTCTTATAACTTCTATCATTGTAGCATCATTTGTTCTTGTACCTAATATAGCTTGGACAAGTGCAACTACATCTAGAATATTGGTTATACCATCTTGATTCATATCAGCTTGATGCATCTCATCTGATGGATTATTAAGAATTAATTCTACAATCATAACTACATCTAGAATATTCAGAGAACTATCACCTGTTATATCTCCTATTATTAACTCCTGTTCATCATCCAAACCCTCATCTTCTTCAGGCTTAGAGCATCCATATTCAGACCATAGACAATCAACAGCTTCACATTCAATCTGACTTTCTATTTCTTCACAAAGCCAATCTTCATCTTCCCATTCTTCGTCATCCCATTCTTCACCTTCTTCGTCACCTTCAGGCTTAAAGCAACCTTCTTCGCCCCAGCTACATCCTACTTCTAAACATTCTT